>ERZ773061.306-NODE-306-length-20836-cov-21.326693_pt1 | contig 20836 bp, 28 predicted proteins | sample MGYA00580627_ERZ773061 | MGnify/ENA primary metagenome ERZ773061 (study PRJEB29015, sample SAMEA2738119) | human oral metagenome | biome: human oral; feature: human-associated habitat; material: saliva | place: China | collected 2223 ...
CTACCACTGGATTTTGCGCGTCGATAATTAATACGCATGGTCCAAATAAGTTAGAATCTGAGAAAGGTCTAATTGTAGGTGGTGTTGGCATGTCGGAGAGTCAGGTAAGTGCATTATCTAAGGAAGTATCGTATAATGAAACCGACGCAGATTCCAGTGTTGAGCTCAGGTTTAGATTGACGATGTAAAAAAAAAATAAGAGAGAATTGGTTAGGTAGTTAATTCCTTTCCTTTTCTCTCTTTCTTGTTTGTCCTAGTTAACCCAGTCTTTTATTCTCTCAGTACATAAGGTAATCAGTTCCTCTCGCTTACTATTACAAGGTGGGATATTACCAACTGTACTTACTTTTTTATTCACTGTCCAACCATTCTCATTACAGATCATATCAAAAGTAGCTTCATCTATGTCTAGTAATTCTTTATAGGTCTTTACTTCTCGAGATTTTCCTTCTTTATCTCTAAGAATAATACTTTCCTTTCCCCAACCTTGATATAGAACGTTATTATCCAGTATTTTTTGATATTCCTTATAATAATCTATGGTTAACTCTCTTAGGCTTTCTAGGTCGTTATCTGTTTTATTCTTTATTATCCAATCCCCGAAGCATGAATGCCTAGACCACATAGGGTCCTTTTTTACAACTAGACCATCATCCTTGCTGTATTTAACTTTAATATTGTCATAGGAAACTATATAAGCCCTTGAAAGAGGTTCCCCCATTAGTTTACGCAGGAAATCTCTAAAAGTCTTTCCCAATATCTGTGTTGGGTAGTAGGTAATGATTCGTGATGTACTACAGAGACTTGGAGATGTCTTATATAGCTCACCAAGTACAGGACAAGTATCTACTATATACTCGTTCCATAACTTCTTTATTTCATCACCAATCTTACTTATGTGACTCTCATGTACACTTTCTAGAAACTCAAAATACCTACTAGAGTCAGTTCTGCTGTAAAAGTCCCTCAGAGAGTTCTTATCTGCCCTAGTAATAAGAGTTCCTAAAAGTTCTGCATCTTTTTCATCCTTACTTAGCAGGGACTCTATCTCACTGATGCTACTAGATGGTTTCAGATTTTTAGATATCAGCTCTAGTGTAGTATTGCAGGTTAGTAGGTCAAAAATCTTTTCCAGTTTTCTATTAATCTTCTTGAGTGAATCTACATAGTTTCCTGCTCTCTCATAAAGACCTTTGTAGAATTCTGGATAGCTTGCTTTGATTTTGTCAGCGTCTATTGCATAAGGCCTGAACATAAATGGTAAGTCTTCCTTTATTTTTACACACCCATCATTAAAGTCGACACTACTAAATACTTGAGCTTGGGTGTCTAGGGATTTATCTTTCCTACCATTTACTAAGATTGTTGTTAAGTCACCTCTAGACTTTTTTGAGATGCCTGATAGAAATTCGAGGTCTAGGTAGAATTCTTGAGTTTTTGCTAGATCTTCAAGGTCCTTATCTGATCTAACATTATCCCAAGCTAGTCTCTGCTCTTTTGTTAGGTTAGACTCTACTGCATTTTCGATATACAGTTTTAAATCTTCATAACACTTTCTATAATTTTCGTACTCACTTGAATTCAATAACCATGAATTCGTAATTTCTAATCTGTCTTTCCTACTAATCATACTTATAAAATAATTGTTTTTTTTACTACTAGTAAGGAAACTAAGGCAAAAAAGAAGAGACCAGAAATTAATCTAGTCCCTAACTCTCTTAAAGTATATTCTTAAGTTTTTCTATCATACTGTCTAAGTCATCACCTCTTTCAATACTAACTGATTTTCTCCAGGTCTTAAGATAACTCATAATACCTTTAGATCTACAGAAACTTATGAAAAGCTCTGGATCAAAATCAAATAAGTCTTCAACCGTTAATAGGTCTTTTCTATTCTTGAAATCTATTGTGTATGAATATGGATATTTATCACTACTAACAATAAATAAGTCACTAAGTTTATCATTTACTCGTCTGTAGCTTATCTTAAATATCTCGTTTTGTAGTGTACGAATCCTAGTAATTATTGGCCTTACCTCTGGAATCTTATCTATGTTTGAGGTTACCCAATTATTTAGCAACATAAAACTAGATAGACTTACAAACTCACTAATAATCACGGGCGGTTTTTTTGACATCTTGCTAAAATCTACCGTAATATTTATAGGTACTACTGCTTTACTGTACTTTTCACTTTTTTCCTCTGTGTAGATTGAATCAAGCTTATTACTATTAATGAACCCAATAATAGAAATACCATCCAGTGTTTCACAGATAGATGGATGTTTCTGATAAATTTCATAGAGTGCAGGGTTATTATGTGTTATGTACAGCTCTATTAGTTTTTTCATCTCTACCGCAAGCTTGTCATGACTTTCTGTAGCATCCCACTCTGATAGATTATGATACCTTTCCTTTATATAATTGCAAATTATATATCTATCACGCACTGATAACTTTCTCCTCAGTACATCTTCTTTAATGTATTCTTTTTTTAACATAGCTTATAGAGTTTTGGAAGTTCTTTTTTAAGTCTTGTCTTTGTCAGATTTTTATCACTAAGTACTTGACCTAACAAATCTATCTTACTATTTAAACTTTTACATACACTAACATACCGAATAAGTAAGTTTTTTAAAGTATCGTATGCTTCTTTGTTTGTACTCGCCAAGCTTTCAAAACTATCAATAGAATAACTATCAAAAAGTCTAGGTAATTGATCTTTGAAAACTATTGTAAGGTCTCGTATCTCCGGGACAACACTTGTATTAAAAGTGCTGACATACCTACCGTTATATTCTTTAAATCTAGGAAGGATACTATAAAATGTAATACCAAAGTTAGGAAGGTATTTCCCTATAAAAACATCAAAGAATGATCGTCTTATATCATCCTGTTCTAGTATACAGGATGGGTTTACATTTTTCGCCTTCTCAATTAGATTTAACATACTTTCCCCTAGCGAACTCTCTACATAGTACTTGACAGTATCTACTATTTCTTTTTTCAACTTAATAATCTCTAAGTAGTCCTTGGACGTAGAAATCCAAGAACTAGTTATTTTTAATCTTATATTATTTTCCATCTTACTTATAAGGTATTGACTTGCGTCTAGATCCCTATAGTTCTCTTATAAGTGTATAATAAACTTATCAATTATGAATATTAGCAAAATTTTAGATCAAGAGAATGTAGAGAAGAACCACCAACTTTACGCAGCTGGGCTTCTCGATGTAGTTAATTTCCTAGAAGCAGATCTTTGGGGTCAGCTAGAAGAGGAGAACAGACTTAGAGGTATTGTTAAGACGTACCAGAAAAAAATTAATACTGCATTTAGTAAGATTAATAGCAGTACAACAGAGTCTGACCTTCTTCTGTTCGGTAAGATTCTATACTTGCATAAGGGATTACTTAGGAAAGAGTTCAACAGACTAACTACTAAGAAGTTATCTCCAGCTGATGCATCTATTACTATTATAAGACGCTTGCTTAGTATTATACTTGAGGTCGAAGATCTTGAATGTAAGGCTGAGGTAGAGAGTGTTAAAGAGGTAATAGATAATCTTTGGGAGTACATTAAGAACAGATCAAAGAACGATTCCCTATTTAACTTAGCAGATATTGTAAAAACTAATCTTAATAAGGGAAGTCTTGGAAAATATGCGCTCGATGAATTTACCCTCAAAGAGCCAGAGTACACAAAAGATCCTATTCAAGATGATGGGGTCAGATTAAATGAAAGTAGTGAGTCAGCAAACAAACTACTTGAAATAGAAATGTAATACAGGAATGGACAGAAAAACCATTAATACACTGATTGTTGATGATGATGACTTTGAGTGTAAGAAAGATCGCAGTAAGGTAACATTAGATGATATTAAGATGTCTAATATTGGTTTTATTGCGAGTGACCTAGAAAAGTATCCAGTAATTATCTATAAAGGTAGGCTTGGTAAGAAAGCGCTAAAATTGGATATCTAGGGGAATGAAAAAAAGTCTAAGGCCGGAGAACTAAATCTCTAACCTTAGGCTTTAATTTTTTTGTTCTAACCAAGTACATAGTTAAGAACAGTTTTTTCTCTACCTAATTTCTCGTCATACTCTCTATCTAAGCATACGAGGTTGTCATAGTTGTAAGGGTAGAACATTAGATATTCATACTTAAATGAACCTCTATTTCTACTAGACGTTACTTCTACTCCATCCTGCTCATCGAGAATATCAAGTAGTATGTTTTTTGCAATATCGACCGTAATACCACACTGCTCATTTTCTTTGAACATTGGGTATGATAGTCTACATGCTAAGAGTGAATCTTGTACGACTATATTTCTAATGTCACTACAAGAACTTTCTAAGATAGATTCTGAAAGTTTTATGTTTTTCATGAACATAGTTAAAACTTCATTCTTTGGTCTATCTCCATACTCCTCTAGTAAATTTTTATACTGATCAAGATATTTATCAACCTTAATCATTGCTGACCTTTCTTCCCACTCACCTTCATCTGTAAGTGCTTCAAAAGTAATCAACAAGTAGCCATCTAATTTGGCTTGTAGTTTGAGGTTTCCCCACATACTGAAATACTTATCTTTCACTTGTTCGTAAAAACCTCCAACTCTTTTTTCTAGTTCTTTATCGAAACGTCCAATGATAGTAGTTAAGAAATCCCTAATATCTACGCTTCCATTTTTGAACTTAGGACCTCCATCTACATACGCTGATTCAGGTATTGTAAATAAGAAGTCAATATAATCAATGCCATCAACCCATGTCTGTCTAATGTGAACGACATTTTCAGAGCCGTTTGCATTGGAGGTATTGATGCATTCTTCGCCAAAGTCTGCATTTTCATATACAACCTCCGTATATAGATCTCTTACGAAGTCCTTGGATTCTGCTACGTTCCCTGTTTCGGTACTAGTTATCGTTCCATCAACTTCGTCAATCTTATAACCTGCCTCTTCAAGTACTTTTGTGTTTTGTTTTTCACGCTCTTCTAGTACTTGTAATTTTTGTTTAGATCTCTTGTAAATCCAAACACCTACTGCGGCAATGAGTAAAGTACCAATGCCTAATTTAATTACTTTGTTCTCCATTATAATATCGAACTTTAGGTTTTTATTATTAGACTTTTATTACCTCACTCCGTTGTTAAACTTTGTAAATCCACCACGACGATTACCAGGTCTATTATCCCTGCGATGATCATGGTGACCTCCTCCGTTGTTATTGTGTCTATCTCCCTGACGATCACTACCACCAGGTCTTACATTACCCCACTTATAAAGGGTTGTGACTGTGGCAACAATTCCACCTATTGCAAGACCCGCAAAAATAGCTGAACTTGCATAATTGTCACTGTATGACTCGAGGACTGTTCTTTTACCGCCCTCTTTCTTACCATTGTTACTACCAATGATTCTAGACATCAATTCTAATTTCTTAAACATAATTTGTTCTCCTTTGTTTTATTTGTTGTTACTATTTCTTCTCAACTCCTTAAGCTCTCTCTTACTCTTTCCGAGAGACTTATTTGTTAGGTCTGCACCGACTGCTGCAAGTGCGCCTACTACTAACACAAGGAATCCTGCCTTTACTGCAAAAGATCCCATTTCACCTAATGTGTCGCTTACTACTACACATCCTCTTCCGAACTTCTGCTTACGTTCGATTCTCTTTACTAATTTCTCACTCTTCATATAATTAATTTTAATTGTTAATAATTCATGTTTATTTTCTAATTATAAGGTTTTTAGGGGAATCTAGTTGAGGTGGATAAAAAAAGAGTGCGACAGTATTTCTGCCACACTCAATTCAATTAATAACTATCTGGAGAACTAATCCTTAACTTCAGATTTGGTTTCTTCTACAGTTTCTTTAATCTCTTCAGCTTTCTCTTGATATGCTGATTTAATCTCAGCATACTTTGACTTAACTGCCTCGCAAATTTCTTTGCGTTTGATTACTACAGCACTTACTGCTGCACCGAATATAGTTCCAAAAATGAATTTTCCCATGATTCTTCCTCCAATTTTTAGTTAAAATTGTTAGTATTATTGTACTTACGGTTGTTATTCCAACCTCCTTTGTACTTTCCCTCCCATTTATTATGGTTAGGCTTCTGCTCTTCTGACTGAGCAGCTGTAGTCTGAGTTTCCTCAGCTACTTCTACAGGAGCTTCCTCCAATACTGGAGTCTCCTTCTTTGCGAACGCACCTTTACATGCATTCAGACCATCGTTACCTAAGGCAACGATCTTCTCACGAGCCGTCTTAGACCCGATCAATACACCTACAGCAGTACCAACCGCTGCAGCTACAATCTTACCACGATTTCTCTTAAAGAAACCTGGCTTTTTCTCTACTTGCTGAGCTACTGTCTCAGCTACGTTCTCTACTACTTTTTCAGCAGCATCTTTTAAATTCTTGTTCTCCATAATTTTTATATTTATGAATCGTTAATAATTTGTTAAAATATCTCTTATAAATGTTTTATTATATTCTCATATATAAGGTTTCTAGGACATTTTAGACGTCAAAATCTGTGGAGCCTATTTTTATCTCAGGCGGGTGTATCTGGGGTGACTTAGATTCCTTATATGTGATTAGAATTTCCATTTATATTTAATATGATGTATTTTATTAAATTGAGACTTGGCCGTGAGGTTAGGTCTCAATTATTTTTTTTTCATCACCCCAAGTTTTTCCGCCTGTTCATATAAATAACCTATCAAGTGCGCCCCAGGTTCCCCACTAGTACTAATACCTCTAGTGGTCAGTATATTTTCAACTAAGTGATAAAATTCATGTACTAATACTCCACCCAAGTCTCTATCTTTTGCACTAATATTATCCAGTTCAAGGCAGATCAGATACTTATTATCCACTACACACCCTCTACTAGTAAGACCGCATGCATTTTTTAGTTGTTCCTTGAATCTTTCTTTTAGTTGATCATCTTCTGTATATTTCTCTGCTTCCTTGTATATTTCATCAAGTGTCCCTACCAAGATAATGACCCCTGTAAAATACACATCTACGTCAATACAATACTTCTCCATAATAATAAAGAAAGAGAGCATACTATTTCTAATATACTCCCTTGTTTCTTAAATGTTACTTTCTAACCACCTACATGTCTCACTATCAATATCATGCGACGCCCAGCCACATAGAGAAATATCTACCACTAAGACTGCACATTTCCTGTCCGGATCAAACCCATCTACTATATTTCTAAGATCTGATGGTGTATGTGAGTCTGTTGATACTACGTATGTGTTTCTGTTGATTTGTCTTATTTTTCTTCCAAACTTCCTACCTAGTTTTTCAGTGACCTCCAAGTATCTCTGTGCAATATCCTTACTTGGTTTCAGCGAGAAGGTAATTAGAAAAGCTGCCATACTACTCCTCCTCGACTGCTCCGTTTTCCATCAACCACTCTTCGATCAGCGTCTCAGTTACTTCATTCTGTTGACTAGCCTTCTGAATACTCTCCCAGATAGCTTCGAACTGCTTATCCGTGTATTCAATCTTAGACTTGTCACGATCTCTGAGAATCTGATCAACTATTTTCTGGATAGTCTCAGCATCTTCTGGATCTGCTGCAGCTTTTACTTGTACTGTGAGCTGTCGAATGTTATACTCCTTCTTAACATCTTCGTCATCGCCCATTACAAACTCCTTAACAGCTGAGCCAGTCTTTTTGAGCACCTCCTTAGCACCACCAACCAAGTCTTCTCTCGTTGACTTAGGATTCTTCACAGTTTCTACAAAGTCCTTAATACTTTCTTTAGGACTCTTAGACTTTTCACGAGCATCTTTGACTGCTTCGGTTAGCTCTTCTTTTACTACATCTGCCATTATTGCAGCCTTCTTCAAAAACTTTCTGATCTTACTCATACTTTTTATTTTATATTCACTAATAAGGGTTTTAGCGGTTCTCTTAGTTTCTTGTATTTCGCAGTAGTTGTCAGAATAAAACCTATTACCAAGTATTCTATCAAGGTTCAGGGCGATCAATTCTGCTAGCTTATCATGACCAAAACAAAATTCCTCAGGATGTCTTAGTATGTACTTAAGATCAAATAGTACATACTTCTCTACTTCCCCTGATTCACCTCCTCTGGTAATGGTAGACAATTCATTTCTACTACTCATAATAAATCTGAGCATTTCATGTTCTAAGATTGTCATGTACCTTAGAGTGATGTTTCCATTGTTAGTATTAGGTCCATCATCAATGCCGCAAAAATGTAGGTCCCCAGGATTTACAACTAGACCTGTTTCCTCCAATAATTCTCTGACTGCACCTCCTCTAATATATTGGTCTGCAAAATCATAGTACCCACAAGGCATACAATACAGGCCTACATTATCAGGGCAACCAGGACCTCTCTTTTCAAACAAGAATAATAAGTTTTCAGTTGGATCATAGCCCTTATCATTCCAACAACACACTGAACATACTGTGGCAATGCTAGGAGAAAACCACCTAACTTTACCATCTTCCTTACACGTGAATGGTTTGTTTGTTTCCATAATTTTTTGTAATATACTCTAATTTTTCTCTGAATTCCACTGGACTTATTCCTGCCATTATTACTACGGCGGGAACATGTCTCTTACTCATGTCCTTCACAAATAACCAGGGAACAGCACCTAGGTTAATATCTTCTACAGACCAAGGACAATTACATCCGCCGTATTCTTTTGGCAGCTTATATTCCAGGGGATAAGTGCTGAAATAACCCTCATCATCTTCACTACCGATAAATGCGAAAGGTACTTCTATTATATCTCCCTCAACATTCTCATACGGTCCCCCTGCATTACAATCATAGGGTGCATCATTCCAGTCATCACCCCATTGTTCTAAGAGGTCAAGTCTTGTAAAATATGCGGAGTGTGTTCTACTGGTTTGATCATATTCAGGATTAGGTAGGTCTTTATACACTACCTTAGGATTATACTGCATCACACCATACTCCTTTACATAATCTTTATACTCCTGAGATTCAAAGTACTGTTTCGTTGATTCAGTAGGTCCGTATATGGTGGGACTAATTTCACTAACATAACAGAGCTTGTAATTATTCAGGCTCTCATCAATTTCACTTAATAATACTATCTTACTCATGGAAATACTTGTTTGAATGGTTTAATATTACCGCCCATTACATTTCGCTTACTGTTTTTATCCTCCAGTACTGCAAAACATATCTGGCTAAACATATTCTCAAACTCAGATTCTCCTAGGACCTCTCTGAATGATTCTGCTGTCTGTAGTGGATTATTACCATACGCACCACAACCAAAGGCACCAAGCACTAATTTTCTATGTCCCTCCAGTAATGCTATCCTAAGTATTGTTCGTATCTTACCTTTCAGCGTTGTCAAGTCCTTCTCCATCATTTCACCATTACTATTTAAGTCTGGTCTTTTAATGGCTGGTACTGTGATGATTGAGCAGGTGAAAGGGTCCGATAAGTAGCTGTAAGACGTAGCGGCTTTAAATACTGTCACGTTTCTGCTATATACTCCACCAAACTCAGATATAGGGTATGCTTGCTTTACTAATTTATCACCGAACATACCTAGCCGCTTTTGATCACAGCTATATAAGGACCGAACTAAACTGCTCCTCCTACACAGTTCTTCTTCCTGTGCTTTAGACCCTCTCTCAACACCACCACCAGGACAATAGAAAGATGCCATATTAAGTACAGCACAATCAGGACCTAGTTTTTTAGCAGCGAGTAGTGTATCTGTGTTCTCTACCCAAATCTTAGTAGGGCCAGAGGGAGCATAGTTTTTATTTTTCACACTCAATGTCCTCTTATAGTATCTAGAAGTTGGTAAGGTTAATTCATGCCACTTACCGTCAGAATCTAGATATCCTTCATTACTAATTACATCACAAGTGTCTTTAAAAATCTCTACTAATTCACTTTTAGATTTTGTCATGTCTCTTTGATTAATTTATATTATTAAGGATTATAGGCTTATTCCCTCTACTACATTACTACCTTGTTTTAGCATACTCAGTTCATCATATATTTTTCTCTTGAGTGTACCTGGTTTTGGGAGAGGATAGAATACAGTACCTCTATTGTCCCATAACCAATCATTTATGTCACTCACAGGGGAACCAAATATTGTCTCAACCTCAGGCTCATAGTAGAACCATTCATCTAAGAACTCAACTTTATAATCGGCAAGTCTTAGGTGAAGTTTTAATTCCATTGTTCTATCACCATCTCTCCAAGCAATAAATTCGCCCATTGGATTATGTAGGTTATATGCTGTTTCTCTTGCTTCCTTACTACCGTCCCCTGTATAACCCACCTTAACTGCTTTCCTTGAACTCTTGAAAGCACCAGTTCCAAATAAATATAACATAATGAAAAAATAAAAATGCCAACATTACCTCGACACAAAACAAACGAGGTAGGCATTTGACCAACATCTTAAATAAATAATTACTCTTGATTAATTTATGTACCTATTATTTTCCGGTACCTTTTCTACATCTTCACAAATTCTATAACATTGCCTGGCCTATTGATGTAACAAGTGGTAATTCCTGTGTATGGATTGGTAGTGTACAGTTTTACATTGTACGGCTCACCTTTCTCATTGACCATACCATCATAAGAACGACCCATCCAGTCTGTACTTAAGTCACCAGGTACAGTTTGATATCCTGAGTAACCTGTCGATAAGCTAGGGTCGTTGATTAAGTTATATGAATTCTTATCAAATAACCTATTAACATTACTAGCTACTGACGAAAGTGACTGAATAATCTCCATAGTTCCACCGCAAACCATCTGACCAATTTTCAGACCATTCACTACGTTACGTCCAAATTCACTGTTCATTGCATTACCGCCACATTGATTCTGAGGCTGCGCTTGAACTCCCGTGTTGTAGGATGGATTTGAACCCCTTGGGGGAACTGTTGAAAAACCACGCTCCTTGATTTGTTGTTCTGCTGGCATTTCATCAATACTCTGAGGTCCTTGGTTAGAATTACTCTTACCCAATTCCCTAATGCCTGCGAAAACAACTGCACCACTTACTGCTGCCACTAATACTTTAAGACCTAGAATGGCAATTTTAGAATAATTAAGATTCATCTAAGATTCTTTTAAATGTTTGACTAAAAATTTTCTTTTTCTCATAATAATTTTACTAATCTACCAGTCGGATAATTGATTCTCTAGCGCTATTTTTCGATTCAAATATCTTCACTTATAAGGAATAGAGACCTTTGTAATACGGAAGTCTTCAATCCCTTAACTATGATAAGGTTAAGGTTTGTCACGACGAAGGTCTAAGGTCCAAGTAGGAATATCACTATAGATGGGTGATGAAATGGAGATACAGAGTGTTAAGCAGACTGTAAAAACATGAAAGAATCAACTTAAGTGCATCCGTTCGGTTCCTACTATGTATGTACAATGTTGGGAAAGTAGTGGAACCCTGGCCTTATCTTTTTTTCGTCCCCATGGAAATAAAAAAGAAGGAGAACTTAACTGTCTCCCTCTTTGTTTTCTTTTTCTTCTTTACCACAGCACCAGTATTTTACTGTTGCCTTAATTTCTTTCCATACCACACTCAGAAATGTTACTGAGAGTGGCTCTTCTGTAATATTATTCATATCTTAAAATATTATTCGGTTAAATACTCAATTAATTCTAACTTAAATTTGTGGAGCCCATGCATGATGAGCTTACCAACTATTATCGATCCAATTACTAGAACCATCATCGTTGTATAGATGACTGTCCAAAATAAGATCCAACTTTGATCCACTGTCATAATTGTATGTATTTGATTGTTAATATCTTTATTACACTAATAAGGGATTTAGGACATCATAGGGAGCAAAAAAAAGAGTAGCCCAATCTCACGACTAAGCTAACTCTCCCAATAAAATTATAATTATGACTTTGTATATACACCTATAAGGTTCCTAGGGCTCTTGATTACAGACCTAACTTATTAAGCACCATTTCTATGTTATGCTTTATGAGTACCTTATCACTATCACTCCACTTATCTTTTTTCATCTGAAGTTCTAGTGTTTCTCTTGCATTCAGCTGCGCATCCATCTTAGTAAACCTGCTACATTCCCAATCAATTACAGCAGCTGTCCAGTCCACCTTACACCAACCATGTAATTTACCATAGTCTAGGTGATGGTCTGCGTGCGTTCTGTGAAATTCTTTAACAGTAGAATATTTACAGAATAATTTTAACCAGGGCTTTTCTATGTCATGGAGTAGGTATTTCCATCTCCAGACTTTATGATTTAGCGCAGTCATTTGGAAAGCAGACCAATGTGCAAACCAATACTTAAAACTACTCCTATCACTCCTACGAAAACCGAAATCCCTGGCAAGAAACTTTCTAATTTCTTCAACTACCTGCAAGCTGAATTTTTCGACATCATCTCCAGCCTTAAATTCAATAAGGATTGTCGGAAGGCATATTTCTGAGTTAACCATGTAGAATCTCATCAGCTGTACACCTCCCCCTTGATCATAAAAATCAAGAGTCAAAGATGTATAACCTTTACTTTCTTCAAGGAAATCTAGACATATTACATACTCGTTTTTATTCTCCTCGAGTTCTTCTAGTCTAGCACCATACGTAGATAGTTCATTGATCTTACCACATAGGTACTCTGGTGTTAATTTTTCTTCCATTTTTATTGTTTCAAATGTTACTACTTCTGCATCGGGTGATAGTTTAAAATACTTCTCATTGTCACAAAATAACGGAGAATTATCACCATATCGAGCGTTCATAAGGTCTTCAAATTCTGCAGACTCTTTAATAAATGGTTCACACTCGCTTATCTTATCCGTGGGTGAGTAGGATACAAGATACACTCCTTTATCCTCGCTGTAATTAAATCTGATCGTTAACCACCTATAACGACCTACTAAGTACTTAAACCAATCTCTAAGTTCTTTTTCTATCTTACTTTTCATAATACGTGTATATTGAGGGACTGTATAAGTTAACATTATCATATCCCACATCCATTACTTCTTCTATATAATCTTTTACTAGGTCACAACTTCTGACTAATGATTTCTCACTAAGCTGATCTTCCCAAAGTTTATTAGTAGTTAGGCTCCCATTACTGTTAACTATTATCGACTTAACCTCTAATTTTCCATCAGGCTCATTAATAGTAATTGTAAGTTCCTCTGAATTTCCTTCTAATTTTACAATAAGGGTTTCACAAGGAACAGCACTAGTAAAATCGTAGACTTTGTATTTACTACCTACTAGTCTACTCATTAATCTTGTTTTTATTGTATAACTATCTAATAACATTTCATCATTTCTTTTCATTATCTTCACTAAAGCGGACTCTGTATTATTTACACAGGTAAGGGTTCTAGGGCCGTGAAACTAGAAAGCCTTGAAAACCTTAATAGTGTAATGAGAATTAAAATTTTATCTTATGTTAATATGTGTAATATGTTAAGAAAAATTTTAGTAGATTGCCTTTGTTCATCGGTGACAAGTAACGGTTCGAATCCGTTCAAAGGCACTATGAGCTATTCCACAGATAGTTCATTAATAATTAACGTTAATTTTATAAATCAATTAAGATGAACAAATTTTTAATCTACACAAGTAACTTGGATAGAAATCCAAGAAGCATGCGAGATGTTATTAAGTTTGCTCAGCAGACTCCAAAGTTCTACCTAGCAAGTGTAGAGCTCAGTGATGTACTAGGAGATGTCCGAGAAGGTGATAATATTATCACTAAGAAAGGAAACTCTATCTATGTGATTAGAGCAATCTCTGAGTCAGTAGATGACTGGTCAGATGAGACTAGGGAGTATGTAGAAGAACTTTCACGCCAGTATGGACTTAAGAGGTGTAATATTACAAGTATTGCACAGGTGGTTAAGTTTGAGACCTGGTGTAAGCAAGGAAGAGCAATTATTAACAAAACAGTAAAAGAAAAAACAATGGGAAGTATTAGCAATCTCAGCAAGTCAATGTTTGCAAAGTTCATGCCTGCAAAGGCAGAGGGTGTTCGCGTATCAATGGATGGTAACATCTGTGTTGAAACTAGCGAGGGTTATGTAACAATCGACGCCAATAATAAGTTGGCATCTTACCCAGAGGAGTTCACAGTTGATCTTCCAGTGTTCACAATTTGCAAGTCAATTGATCAGTTGGCAGTTGGTGATATCATCAAGTGTCCTAAGAGCTATGCTAAGATCACAAAGATCGAGGGTGAGAAGTTGACAGCGATCAGCTTTACTGGTACAGGTAAGGTTGTTCACACCATCAAGGATATCTTGTTCAACCAGACAACAGTTCGCGTTGTTGTATCAATGGTTGGAAACATTGGTGGTCAGATGAACCCAATGATGATGATGGCACTTATGGACAAGGAGTCTGGATCTGGTAAGGGTCTTGACACAACTGCCTTGCTTGCTATGATGTCTATGAACCAGAACGGTGGAAACCTTGGCATCAACCCAATGATGATGATGCTCATGGGTGGAGGCGATGATAAGTCATCACTCAAGGATCTTCTACTCATGTCTGCAATGACTGGTGGCAATGGATTCAATATGTTCCAGGGCTTCGGTGGTATGCAGCAGGGTCCAGCAAAACCAGCAGCAGAAGTAAAACCTGAAGGGGAAGGCGCTGCTGAGTAAGTAGGATTATTGAGATAGGTACTTTTCTGTGGGAAGTACCTATTTCTTTTTAGAACTAGAGTAATATGAGTAATGCAAATTTTAGATTCTTAGGTTATTATACTGATTATGAGTATAAGATTCAAGGAATGAAGGATTATAAGAAAGCTGGTAATACAGCTTGTTTTGCTGAGACCCTTCAAAAAATGAGATCTAATTTTGGAACGTACGAAAGGTTTAGCGGGTCTTACAAAATCAAGATCTATAGAACGCAGTATCAAATTAGTAAGAGTAAAAGCAATTTCTGCCTACTTAGTAAGAAAGAGATCAGAGATTATATAAATATTCTCAAGAAAGTAGTTAATTTCAAGTGGAAATTCTTGAAAGATAATAAAGACTATTTTACTGTCAAAGCGGATATCCCAGAGAGTTATAGAACAGCACATAAGGCAGTTCTATTTTGGATTAGAAACTTATACGAGTTCCCATTTAATGTACTTGTGAAAGATGCTGAGTTATTCAGAAAAGATCATAAGTATAGTTATATTGGTGCTCTCAATATACATAGACTTGTTTATATCTCTAATCATCTTAAAGAAGATTGTCATTCAATGTTTAAGCATGACTATAAAAATCTTGGATCCTTGGATGAATACAAGAGAGCGTTTAACTATGAGGGGGATTACGGCTTGTCTGATGCAATCCGTGATATTGCAGATAGTATCAAAATAGATAATCTTGAGGATCGTACTTGTTCCGACTCAGATGAGCTTAGGACTCTTGAATTTTGGACTGAACCAGATCAAGACTGTCCACTAAGGAAAGATAGGTTTGAAGTGTACAGTAAGAATTTAAAACATTATACTAGAAAAAGATGAAAGTATTTGTAGTAGGACCAGCAGTTTATTATGCTAAGTTTTTGAAAAATGTAGAACTAGTAGAGAAACAGGAAGATGCTGATGTGGTATTGTTTACAGGTGGTGAAGATGTTGATCCAAGCACCTATGGACACCGCCGACATCCTCGCACATATTCAAACATACTGAGAGATGAAGAAGAAATCGAAGTGTTCAAGAAGATTCGTAATGATCAGCTTGCATTTGGTATTTGTAGAGGCTCTCAGTTCTTATGTGCAGTTAACGGCGGAAAATTGGTGCAAGACTGTAACAATCATGCAATAGGTGGCACACATGAGATAACTGATGGAAAGTCTGTGTACGATATAACATCAACCCATCACCAAATGCAGTATCCATATAATTTAGGGGATTCAGAGTATGATGTTCTCTACAAGTCACTAGAAAATAGGTCAAACTATTATGAGGGAGACGATGAAATAAATAGTGACAAGATAGAGAAACTTGGAGAGCCTGAGATTGTACTGTATAAGGTAGAGGGAAATCCAGTATCTCTTGCAGTACAGGGACATCCAGAAATGATTCCTACATCACCAGTTGCGGAGATGATTAGTGAGTTAGTTGAAAATTATATTAAGGAGGTTAAGAAAGTATGAGACTGAGAAACATTACAGTAGGTGCAGATCCAGAGCTTTTTATAGTTAACGAAAAGACCGGAAAAGTAGTATCATCAATTGGTATTATCCCAGGTGAAAAGGGTAATGCATGGAAGTCTGATGATATGCCAGAGGGATTTGGTATTGAGGTAGATAATATCCTAGGTGAGTTCAATATTCCACCTTGTAAGACTAAGGAGGAATTCATTAACAACATCGAATATATGAAAGATTATATTGATAGGTTCGTTAAGGAGAAGAACCCAGACTTAGGAATTCAGTGTATTGCGTCAAGAGAAGTAGATGAAGATCAATTACAGTCAGATGAAGCTAAGCTCTTTGGTTGTAGTCCTGATTTCAATGCTTATACTGAAATGGAGAATGAGAAGCCTGATGGTGAATCAACAAATCTTAGGTCAGCGGGTTTTCATATTCACATTGGATATGATAACAATGACATAGATACTTCAGTCCAGCTTGTTAAGTACTTGGATCTCTACTTAGGGGTTCCAGCAGTAATTGATGATCCCGACAAGAAGAGAAGATCACTTTATGGTAAGGCAGGTTCATTCAGACTTACACCTTACGGAGTTGAGTATAGGTCATTATCTAGCGCTATGATGAAGGATAAAAAGACCCTCAAGAAAGTTTGGTATAGAATTGTATCAGCTATAGATGCATTCAATAATGAGAGAGAACTTCCATCATCTAGTGCAGTAAGAAAAGCAATTGATAATAGTTCAGTTGAGATGGCTAAGAAATTAGTTGAACAGTATTACTTAGTATAAAGTTATGTGCGGAATATTTGGAATAATTAATAAAAAGAAAAGCGATTTTGATAAGACAACATTTAATGTCTTAGGTATTAATAATGACACTAGAGGAGGTGATTCTTGTGGAGTTTTTATTGATGGTCGCTATGAGTATGGTGTAGACGATAAGAGTTACTATGAGGAATTTTTTGAGACAAGTAAGATCTTAAAGACTACCACTAAGTGTACTATTGCAATCGGTCATGATAGAAAGGCAAGTGTTGGTAAGATTGACAAGACTACCGCACAGCCAATAGTCCTCAAAAACAAAAAAGGCGAGGTAGAATTTGTAGTGATTCATAATGGAACTATCTACAACTATCTTGACCTGGCTAAGAAATATATCCCAGGTGTTAAGATTGATGGCCTGACAGATTCACAAGTTATGGCAAGAATCTTTTACTACAAGGGATATGATGTAATAGAAGAATATAATGGAGGTGCTGTATTTGTAGTCGTTGATTATAGACAGCCAAAACCTAAGATACTATTTTTCAAGGGCGCATCTAAGAAGTACAATACAGGCAAAGAGATGGATGAAAGACCGTTCTACTTCTCAATTGATCCAAAGCAAGGGTTAGTATTCAGCTCCATCAGTACATACCTTAAAGCACTTAGGCCAGAAGGAGAGGTATATACTATCAAAGCTAACCAACTGATAGATTACAACAATGAGACCTGTAAGATGACAATTATTAAGAACGTTGACAGGTCTAAACAGCAACAGACGAAGGAATACACGAACAAGTATAGTTTTGCAAGTGAGATTCCTTCTAAGTGGAGCGGCTACAGTAACAGTAAATACAGTTGTAGTGGGTATACAGAATCATCCTATGTGAAGGTTGACTATCTTAGCAATACTTATTCAAACAAAAAGGGTAAACTACACGGAGAGTATCATATGACAAGATATGGAAAATTCGTGAGCCCTGATAGTAAAGATTCAGAAGTATTTAATGTCTGGTTCTTTAACGGTATTGCGCTGAAAGGAAAGGAGGAGTTTAAGTTCCTTGAGTATTTTAACAAGAAGACAAAACTGGATATCAACAAGTTCACAGAGAGATATCAAAACTTAGTGAGATCAATCAGTGTGGATGGCCTGTACTGGAAGGAGATAGATGGTGAAGAGTATCTAGTCAAGGCAATTAGTACAGATGATTTCCAGAAGTTTACTGGTGGCTTTCAGATGTTAGGTCAATCTAGTAATAAACAGTACTTAGTTGGAAGGTATACTGGTGACTGTTACTCTGGATTTGATAGACCTTTCGTATTTAGAGATGAGAAAGATAAGTTCAATATCAAAAGCTTCTATAAGATATGCAAGTTATTGATGAAGTCAGCGGTAATAAAATAGATGCGTTTTCAGCCATCAAGGTAATCATTGGGCTGAATAAAGAAGATGAGACTCTTATTTATGGTTATATAGATTCGAAACATTTAAACCTAACTAAGAGAGTACTAGTAGGTTCCAGAGGTGCGATTATGTATGTACTTACTACTAAATTCCCTGAAGATGAGCTATTCTTCAGTAGGTATTATGGTATGTATAGGACTAAGATAGGCCTCTCTCAAGCAGATATACAGAGAGAGTCTAAAATTCTAGGTAAAGGTAGTTTTCCGTATAGCTTTGAAAGGATGTATGAAGCAGTTGACAACTTTCAGATATTCCAAGACAAGGATAAGCTGATTGATACTGAATTCAAACATCCCCTCGCTAAACAGATGAACTATACATTTGGCTTAGAGTTTGAGACATGTAAGGGCTATATACCAGAGGATATTTGTTTCAGAGATGGACTTATACCGCTTAGAGATGGATCTATTAGTGGGCTTGAGTATAGTACTTTAGTGTTGCAAGGAAATTCTGGACTATCTATGCTAAAACAACAGATAGGTACCTTACAGGAATATACGAGGTTTGACAAAGACTGCTCCTTACATATTCACTTCGGCGGTTATCCATTACAGGCAGATAAACTATGGGCGCTTTATTCAGTGTGCTATAGAATTCAGAGCAACCTTAAAGGATATGTACCTAAGTTTACATTTTATAGTAGTAGGTATAAGAGTTCTGGGAAGGATTATTGCAAATTCCTACCAGACTTTGATAGCTTTAACGAACTATATGAAACTTTTGTAGGGAGAAGATTCTTTGGTGACTTATCTCAACCACATCCAAATGATCCAAAGAGATGTGCTAAGTGGAGAATCCCGCACAGATATTATTGGGTTAACTTTATAAATGCAATGTGCTATAAGGTTAACAAGACAATCGAATTTAGATTACTTAGACCAACATTTAATTACGCAAAGATAACATTATGGATGTATGTGTTTAATGCAATCTTAAAATATGCCGACAAACATTCAGATACTTGTCACTTAGGCCTAGATAAGTCAAGCCTAGAAGTTTCAAAGATACTGGATGATATCTACCCAAAGAGACTCGCCTGTAAACTTAAGACTAGATGGAATCGTCTTAGTAAGGCAGTATTAGATCAAGAGAAAAAGGGTGATTACATAGGCAGTAAGGTTGACATAGATAACAAGTACATACCAGTATTTGAAATAATCTAAAGAACGAAAAGAAAGTAGTAGAAAGTTAAATTCTACTACTTATTTTTTTATAATTCCTCAATCCATTTCAAGACAAGGTTGATACAAGACTCTACATCATCCCAGTGACATTGTTCGTATGGTTGATGCATGTTCCTGTTTGGTAAACTCAATAACATGGTCTCACAGTTTGTTGCATGTTCTTGTATTGCACTTGTATTAGTACCTCCAGCTCTACCAACACCAATCTGATAAGGGATACTATTCTTTTCTGCCAAGTATTTCATAGTGTCACCAATTCTTCTTGACTTAGCTGGACCATATTCTATTACTACGCCCTTGCCCAGACTAATATCACCATACATTGCTGAACTGATACCAAGATCTTTTTCAGTACTTGGGCAAACGTCAAAATCGATGCTTATTTCGGGGTCAACTCTTCTGGCTAGTACTTTTGCGCCCCTTAGTCCAGATTCTTCACCCGCTACACCTGCACCAAATAATGTAATGTTCTTTTTCACGAGCAAGTCTTCATCTACCCTGCGCAAGATCTCAGCCACGATATACACCCCGAGTTTATCATCGAGACTATTACCAACAATGAATTTACCTGAAGGGCCAAAGTTAATATTCTGTTCGTACTTTGGATAGACCATGAGAGTACCTACACCAATACCAAGACCTTCAAGCTCCTTCTTATCAGTGCATCCAAAGTCAAGGCATAAGTCCTCCATCTTAGCAATACTATCATACTCGCTTCCTGTCTGAACATGTATCGCCTTGTACTGAATAATACCATCTACCATACCTTCCTTAGTAAGTGCAGAGAGTCTAGAACCAGGCAAGACACGACGATCTTCACCACTAATTCTAACTATCTTACACATACCTGATTCAGTTACCTCACTCACTAAGAAACCAAGTTCATCATAGTGGCCTGATAGTAAGATAGGGGTACCGTTGATTGCACCTTTTGTAAATACTGAGTTCTGAAATTTGTCGGTGAATGCATGTCGGCTAAATTCTGACATGTGATTGTTAAATACATCAACAGCTGCATTCTCATAACCTGTTGGAGATGGTGCCTCCAACAATTCCTCTAAGAACTTTTGATTTTCTTTCATTTCTTTTTCTATGTTTTTATTCATTACAATATTAAGGTATCTAGGGTAATACAGAGTCCGCTTCAAGGCCCTCAAAAAATGACGTCTAGGAAGCCTCAAAATCCTTATTAGTGTAATGATAATAAAGCATTACCTGAAGGATATT
>ERZ773061.307-NODE-307-length-20759-cov-15.310423_pt1 | contig 20759 bp, 18 predicted proteins | sample MGYA00580627_ERZ773061 | MGnify/ENA primary metagenome ERZ773061 (study PRJEB29015, sample SAMEA2738119) | human oral metagenome | biome: human oral; feature: human-associated habitat; material: saliva | place: China | collected 2223 ...
GGTGAGGTAGTAAAAACCATAACGCTTGATCGTGGATCTGAGTTTGCTCGAGCAGAAGAGCTTCAAGAAGCTATTGGAGTAAGTATCTACTTCTGTCTTCCACATCATCCCTGGCAAAGAGGTACCAATGAAAATACCAACGGTCTCATCAGAGAGTATTTTCCAAAAGGCACAGACCTCTCATCGATTAGCGATAGAGAGATTGAGGCAGTATATAATGAACTCAACCTAAGGCCACGTAAGCGTCTGGGTTGGAAGTGCCCTTGGGAAGTCTACCATCACCAAACGTTGCACTTGCTTTGACAATTCAAGCTGGCATATCAAAAAATTATGAATCTGAATCAATTCTTGAAGATGTCACTTTTAGATTTAAAGAAGGAGTCAACTTAATCGACGGAAAAAGTGGCGTAGGTAAATCCACCTTGCTCAAAATTCTTTTAGGCTTAATTAAATCCTCGAGTGGGGAAGTGACCATTTATTCTCGAGAAGATGTCCTGAATTTGTACGCATATTCAGGACAGTCGAATAAGCTGTTTAATTTGTCCGTGATAGAAAATTTAATATATCCTAAAACCGTAGATCGCCTCTCATCATCGGAAAGAATGAAATTAGAGAATCTACTAAATGAATTTGGATTCAGAACAAACATATTGAATAAAGATATTGCTAAAGAAGGTGAAAATCTTTCTGGAGGTGAAAGAAAGAGACTATCTATCCTTAGAGCACTAATTTATCCGTCTAAAGTTGTAATACTTGATGAACCATTTGCAAACTTAGATCCGAAAAATATTGAGATTATTGCTCAGAAAATACAGGATCTTTCCAAGAATAGAATTGTTATTATTGTTTCTCACGAAACGTCTTTTCCTTCTTCTTTAAAATTTGATACACTTGACTATTAGTGGTACCTAAAGGTTTCTTTGGTTTAATTTATTCTCAAAATCCAGAAGTAGATCCAGCAGAGCCAGATAATCTTATGCTCGTTTGCCAGCGCGCTTAAGCGCGGTAAGTGCAAGCGCTAGGCAGCTGCTCATCAGGGCAATTCCAATACCAAAGAGCACCAAGAAACCCTGAGCTGAGCCGTCTACAATCAAGCTCCAAATAATGAGTGCACAAGCAGAGACAAAGCAGCTTACACCTGCAATTCTTGAGTAGATAAGAGTGGAATCTTTTTTGCCAAAGACAGCGCGCACTAAAAGTGGTGAGCCGACTGTTGTAAGGGCGTAGGCAATTCCAAAAAGGAAGGTTCCTGCCAGCAAGAGCGGTAATACCGGAAGCTTAATTCCCAGCATAAGTAAGCCAACAATACCCGAGATAATTCCTACAAAGCAGGCAAGCTTTACAGAGATATCGCTCAAAGCACCTAGCAGCACTTTTCCAATTGCTTGACCAAGCATAGTTGTTCCAGCAAGAAGACCTGTAGCAGCGGCAATGGCAGGAGCGGTTTCTGCAAACGTTGCAGCATAGCTAGGGAAGTACTGAGAGATTTGCTGATTAAAGGTAATGAGTGCATAAAACGCAGCAACCATATAAAACTCTGGATATTTCATTGCGTCATCAGCAGAGATGTCAGTTAAAGAAGTCTCTGCAACTTCAACGGTTTTCTCGTCACTGGAAGAGAAGGTAAGAGGCGTAAGGCCAAGATCTTGGGGTTTCTCGCGCACTACAAAAAGGGTAAAGGGGAGTGTTCCAACAAGCATGACTAGAGCAAAAATCAGATAACAGGCTCGCCAACCTTCAGAACTAGAGGAGATAATGGCAGATCCGATGGGGTTAAAGACAGTGCCCCCGATGCCGGTGAATGCAAAGCAGAGGCCCATAAAAGTACCAACACGCTGGTCAAACCAATCGTTGATGAGGGCGGGGACGCACAAGAACATGAGTGCGGGCACGCCAATGCCCAGTCCCACTGCGCAGAGATAGAAATGCCAGATCTCTTGAGCAGCTGACATGGATCCGTATGAGATTGCGCAGATGATAACGCTTGCAGAGAGTACCAGGCGAGTATCGTGCGTTTTATAGAACTTGCCTATGAACGGCAAAGCTACCGTCATAGCAATACAGAGTACTGAGAAGACCGCAGAGAAGGCAACGCGGGGAACGCCAAAGTATTGTGAAACTGGTGTGATGAAGATGCCAAAGCACGTCAGGATAATGGCGCAAGGTAAAAACATGATGACAATACAAGTTGCAACAATGGCGTATGCATACTTAGTGCCTAGTAAACGTTGTAGCACTGAGGCTCCTCTCTTTTGGCCAGAAATAGTGTAGGCGATGTGCCTTAAAAAGGACACATCGCCTACCGAGTCGCACAAAATTTTTGAAAGATAACTCAGGGTTTTATGTGCGTAAGACCTTAGCTGTCGGAGCCTCTGCGATTCTCGCCCTCAAGAGCACGGATTGGTCCGATGTCCTGAGTGGTCTCAAGAGCGCCCAGGTAGTTGCCATCTTCGTCGCGGACCGCAAAGTAACGGACATAGAGGAACTTGTCCTTGACTTCAAACCAGAACTCAGAGGAATCACTACGACCGCTCCTGAACTCAGTGAGGATGCGACGAACAGCTTCCTGGCTCTTTGGTGGGTGGCAGTCGTAGACGTCGCGGCCAAGGCAGCTCTTAGGACGAGGGAAGGCACGGGTATCGCCGTGGCTGAAGTAACGTGTCTTGTCATCTGCATCAACAAAGGTAATGTCAAGCGGAATGGTTGCAAAGACAGCCTCAAGCTGCGGAATGGTGAACTCACCGGTAGAGAGCTTAACCTTGCCGTCAGCAGAAATTGCTTCCTCTTCTGCTTCAGCGTTATTCTCGTCCATAGCGGCTGCGGCTTCCATCTCTTTAAGCTTGTCGTTTGCAAGCTCAAGAGGATCTGCGTGCCATGAAGGAGGATTGACGCCAAATGCGTGGCCAAACTCGTTCTCTTCAGCAGCAATCTGGGTCCACTGAGTAGCAGTTAGGTGCTCAAGGGAAAGTGGAATGAGGACGTTTTCTTCCTTGGATGCCATGGACTCAGCACCCTCAATAGCCTCATCCAGATAGTCAGCAACGGCTGCCATAAGGCCTGCATCATACTGGCCGTACGCAGTCTCAAGCAGAGCCTCTGCACCGTTAACAGCGTTTCTTACCTCGTCGTCCTTACCCCACATAACCTTTGAAGGACCGGTGATATCGTGGCGCTCTAGGTGAGGGAAGAGCAGCTCTTCCTTGCGCTTGTAGTGAACAAAGACCTCGTCAAAGGCGTCCATATCAGCCTTCAGAATTGCTGCAACGCCAGCGCACTCTTCGTTGCTGGAAGACTCGGTAAGCGTACGAGCACGCTTCACATCTGGAGCAACGCGGTCGTGGATAAAGGCAAGAATGCGGTCGTTCTCTTGGCGCATGGTCCAAACAGGATGGCCAGGAGTCTCTTCAACAGCACCTGTTGGTGCGCAAGAAACCTTGCCTTCAAAGAGAGCGGCGTGAACGTCACAGAGCTTCAGGACCTTCTCCATAGGAACGCCACCAGCAATAAGCTCCTGCTCGGCGTTGGAAATCTCTGTGCCAGAAACGTCCTTGAAGTTACGGGTAAAGTCCTCGCGAACAGCCTCGATGTCCTCACCGTCGTTGAGGCGCTCAAGATATTGGGCGATAAGAGCTTTGCGCTCCTCAGGAGTCTGCGCGATAGGTGCGTTCTCTGCCTCTGCGGGTTTCTCGTCAGATGGGGTTTCTGCTGCTGCAGGCTCCTCATCACCAAGAATGGTAAAGCCGTGGGAGCGGAAGATTGCCTTGAGCTCTTCAAGGTCTACGCCTTTGTGGTCGCAACCTTTAGGGATGGTCATAAAGCGTCCCATGGTCTGCAGACGGCCTGGCTCGGTAATCTCGGCAAAGCCGTTTTCTGCCATAAGGCCTTTAATAACGGGATACTTAGTGCAAATCTCATAAACGGATTTGCTTAAATCAAGAACCTGTGCCATACGGGCTCCTCTCGGATAGGTTTAGAAAGTCTACTACGGCTTACTTTATACCCAAAGTGTGACAGGACTTCCATATGGCTTTTGTTGTGGTTACAACAAAACAAAAATTATTCTTTAGTTTTAATGTCTTTTTTAAATTGATTAGAGAGAACAATTTTAAGCATCTAGGACCTCCGACATTGCGTCGGAGAATGAGGCATAGTGCTTGTAATTTTCTGGATGCTCTTTCATGTTGGTGTATTCATTAAGAGCCTCTATAGTTTGAGCATTAGGAATTTCTCGCTTGATTTCAAAAGGGATTCCCTGCTCACGAACAGTCTGACGAAGAAAAATGGTAATAGCAGTAGTAAGATCCATGCCTAAATCTCTGAGAAGTTCCTGGGCATTCTTTTTAAGCGTTGGATCCAAATTTATATTTGTGCTTACTTTTGCCATAATGACCCGCCTTTCTTGTAGCTATGTTATACAAGATGATGACGGCAAAGTCAATAAATATGTGCGTACTATAGGTATAATACGCATATAATATGAATATATTGAAGGGCAGACAATCCTATTCTGCGCTCTTTAGAGTGAAAGACAGCAGAACCGGATTGTGGTCCGAGTAAGCAAATTGCGTGTCAATGTTTCTGGCGGTTGCAACAACGTTATCCGAGACAATCCAGCCATCAACTGTGGTGGTGTACGTCTTGTCTTTCTCGTAGGGAATATCATCTCCGCGGCAGGTAGGAACGTCGTTGAGGTTGTCTGGAGCTACAACGCTAAAGCCTTCTGGCAAATCAGAATCTTTGAGTTCTGCTACCCAGTCTGGTACCTGCTGAACAGAAGGGTAGAGTGTAAGCGAGCCCAAAATGGCATGGTTCCAGTCGCCACCCGCAATAACGTAATTGCCCTTAGCGCGCTCCTCAGACATTATTTTGGTTAGAAGTGCAAGCTGCTGCGCGCGACTAGTGCCACCTTTGTCATAAGCAGACATGTGGCTGTTAATAAGTACCAGCTCATGACCATCGCTGGTAGGATAGCGTGTAATCATAAAGCAACGGTCTAGGTCAAAGAATTTTGTTGGGAACGACTCGTCAATGGGGTAGGTACGACGAGTTGCGCTTGAAGCAAGTACGTTTGAAAGCGTCAGAATTCCAGAGTTAGAGGTTCCGTGGAACTCCGTAAGTGGATAGGCGAGAAACGCGGTGTGGAAGTTCTGCGCAAAATATGATGCGTAGGATCCAAAGCGGCTCTCTGCTTCAGAAACTTGATTCACATGCCAACTTCTGTCAGATGAAGTATCAATCTCTTGGAAAAGAATAAAGTCAGGAGCTGTACCGCCATTCAGAGAAGAAACGGTGTTCAGGGCACCGTTTGTGGTGTAAAGCACGGAGTTTCTACTGACAGCGCGTCCGTGAGTTCCCACGGTGCGTGTGCCATCCTGCATGATGCCTTCATCCATAAAGAAGGTGTAATCAGGGGTGTAAGCACCAAAGCCAATGTTGTAGGTCGAAGCTGTGTAGGTTTGGCCTACCTGTACAGTTGTAGCCTCAGGAGAAGCACCTTGATTGGATACAGGAGTATTGTCAGGAATGCGATAGTAATTAAGCTGCAGGTAGAGGGCATATCCACCAATAACCAGTAAAGCTAGAACAAAAAGCCCGCCTACAAATTTGAAAAGTGGTGCAAGAACCCTTTTTAGAAGGCCAGTAATAAGCTTAAGGCCAAGAGACAAAACTCTTTTCATGCGAACCTCGTATCAATCAAGTGTCGTATGATTTAAATGATAACTATTATGGATTGAAAGTATGTTGAGGAGTTTGTATGTCGCTATCAAGAAATACAACACTAGAGCTTTTCAAACCCTCTGGTATCAGGCGTTTCTCGGCACTTGCTGCTGCAACGCCAGGATGTATTTCTTTAACTATTGGAGAGCCGGGAGAAGACACTCCAGCCCCTATTTGTAACTTAGTAGACAGAGAACTTGAAGCTGGAAACACGCATTATCCACCCAACGTTGGTACTCTTGAGCTTAGGGAGGCTATTGCTGCTTGGGAGTCTGCACGTGGTATGAAGGTCGGCCCAGACGGCATTGTAGTTACCGTGGGAGCTGCGGAAGCCATTTCTGCAACTATGCTGACCCTTATGAATCCAGGTGACGAGGTTATTATTCCTGAACCAGCGTATTTGGTATACAGAACGCTCTGCCAGCTTAATCGTGGTGTAGTTGTGCCGCTTGATACCAGCACCAATCATTTCCAGATTGATCCAGAGCAGCTCAAGTCAAAAATTTCAGACAAGACAAAGCTTATTGTTTTGACTTCTCCCAACAATCCTACGGGATGTGTTTATACAAAAGAGTCACTTGATGCGGTAGCTAATCTTGCCCGCAAACACGGCTTTTATGTGATGTGTGATGACGTTTATAGAGAGCTTGCCTATGTTGAGAATGTTCCACGTTTTGTTGAGCTCTACCCAGATTTGTCTGATCGCTGCATTGTGACAAATAGTTTTTCTAAACCATGGGCAATGACGGGCTGGAGACTTGGCTGGGTTGCCACTTCTGACGAGCTTGCGGCAGATATCGGAAAAGTCCATGCTCAGCTCGTGGCTTCCGTCCCCTCATTTCTTCAGCCTGCAGCTGTCTCTGCGCTTTCTTATGACGTTACGCCTATGCGTACAAATTATAAAAATCGCAGGCAGATTGTTCTTTCTGCGCTTGCAGAGATGAATCTTCCTGTTGAAGAACCAGAAGGCGCTTTCTATGCGTTTCCATCAATCAAGGAATTTGCTCTTGATTCTGAGGCGTTCTGTGAGCGAGCAATCAAAGAGTTTGGTGTAGCACTGGTACCTGGTGTTTTCTTCGGTGCCGAGGGGTACGTGCGTATTAGTTACGCTGCCTCAGACAAGAATCTGACAGAAGGTCTTTCTCGCCTTAAGACTTTTGTTAATACTTTGCGAGAAGAACAAAACTAGCCCAAATACAGAGCTTTCTGTGGTAGGGTTTTACTGTCAATAGAGGAGCGAGCACGATGGGTTCTGGGTTAGTCGGCAGGCAGTGACCCCAGAAGGAGGCGAGGTTCGCCGAACTTGGCAATCAGGCGTGGTTGTCAGGTGGGCTTGTATGAAACACATGCAAGACTGTCCGAGATTTCGGGGGTGCTACTTTGACGGTGTATTGCGCCCCCAATTTGAGGGGGAGCTTTGAGTAAGAAACCGTTTGTTTCTGTAGATGCCCTAGAGGCAATCACTAAGACGTATCCAACGCCATTTCACCTGTATAACAAGGCAGAGATTGTTCGCCGCGCAAAGCTGTTACAAGAGGCTTTTAGCTGGAACGCTGGCTTTAAAGAGTACTTTGCGGTTAAGGCTACGCCAAATCCTTACATTGTGAGATTGCTGGCAGAGCTTGGCTGTGGCTGTGACTGTGCAAATGCTACCGAGCTCACCCTTGCAAAAGCCTGTGGAGTTGCCGGTCAAAACATTATGCTCTCGTCAAATGACACTACGGTGCTTGACTTTGCTCGCGCTCATGAGCTGGGAGCCATTATTAACTTAGATGCTGGCGGCGACATGCTTACAACGCTTGAAGAAGCAGTGGGAAGCAACATGCCGCAGGTCATGTGCGCGCGCCTTAATCCTGGCGGCGTGTTTGAATCGCAAAACGGCATTATTGGAAATCCCGATGATGCTAAGTTTGGAATGACAGAAGAGCAGCTATTCCAGACGTTTGCGTATCTTAAGACCAAAGGCGTGACTGAGTTTGGCCTTCATGCCTTCCTAGCTAGTAACGCTCAAGAGGAAGATTACTATCCAAACCTTGCGCGCGTCCTCTTTAAGCTTGCCGTTAAGCTGCACAGAGAGTTTGATATTCATATTGGATTTATTGATCTTTCTGGTGGTATTGGTGTGGCGTATGAGCCAGACCAGGTTGAGCCTGACGTCTTGGCTATTGGTCAGGGTGTAAAGCATGCCTTTGAAGAGGTTCTAGTTCCCGCAGGTATGGGAGACGTTGCCATTTACACCGAGCTTGGACGCTGGCTTTTGGGCCCCGCTGGTGCGCTTGTTACCCGCGTTTTGCACCAAAAAGAGACGTACCGCCACTACCTAGGCGTAGACGCGTGTGCGGCAAACCTTATGCGTCCTGCAATCTACGATGCCTATCATCACATCACTGTTATGGGCAAAGAGGATGCCCCTGCAACACATGCGTACAACGTTGTGGGCGGACTTTGCGAGAATAACGATCAGTTTGCAAAGAACCGCCAGCTCCCAGAGGTGGCTGTGGGTGACCTCTTGTTCATTCACGATACAGGCGCTCATGGTTTCTCGATGGGCTATAACTACAACGGCCGTCTGCGATCCGCTGAGCTGCTGCTTCTAGAAGATGGATCCGTGCAGCTTATTCGCCGCGCTGAGACAGAGGCCGATTACTTTGCAACGCTTGCATTTGATGGCTCCGATTTTTCTGATCTTGCGCAACAAACAACTACAAACACCACACGTTAGAGGGCGAGAAAAACTATGGACATGAAGAATTTGACTGGTGCAATCACCGCTTTAGTAACCCCATTTGATGCTCAGGGAAATGTTGACTTCGAGGCACTTGAGCGCTTTGTTGACTTCCAGATTGAGCAGGGAATTGACGGTATTCTCGCTCTTGGTACTACCGGCGAGTCCTCAACCATGACAGACGAGGAGGACGTTGAGGTAGTTAAGGCAATCCTTGCCAGAGCTCAGGGCAGAGTTCCTGTTATTGGCGGTGCTGGCTCCAACTCTTCTGCTGAGTCTTTGCGCAAAGCAGAGGCCCTAGAGAAGGCAGGTGTTGATGGCCTGCTGCTGATTACTCCTTACTACAACAAGAGTAACGAAGAGGGCATCTACCAGCACTTCTCGTATGTATTAGATCGCGTTGATGTTCCTTGTATTTTGTATAACATTCCTGGTAGAACGGGCTGCTCAATTTCTGAGCGCAACGTTCAGAGGCTTGCAGCGCATCCAAATGCATGGGGTATTAAAGAGGCTTCTGGAGACATTGCGTACGCAACAAAGGTTGCTCGTTATTTGAGCGATGACTTTACTATGTGGTCCGGAAATGACGACATGATTGTGCCCCTGCTTTCTCTTGGTGCTTCTGGTGTCATTTCTGTTTGGTCTAACCTTGATCCAAAGATGGTTCATGACCTGGTAGTTGCATGGCACCGTGGCGAGGTCTCCCTTGCTCGTGAGCTGCAGCTTCAGTATCTTGACCTGGTTCACGCGCTCTTCTGCGAGGTTAATCCAATTCCTGTCAAAGCCGCTCTGGCTCGTATGGGATTTATGGAAGAAAATTATCGTCTACCTCTGTGGAAGATGACTGATGAGCACGCCGAGGTGCTTGAAAACGCTATGAGAAAGGCTGGTCTTCTTGATGCCTAGTGCAGTAGTAATTGGTACCGGCAAGATGGGAAAGCTCATTGAGCAAACCCTGATTGCTCACGGCTTTGAGGTACTTGGTGCGTTTGGTCACGAGAATATCAATCAGCTGAATACCGTTGAGCAGACGCCTGATGTGGTTGTGGATTTCTCTGGCGTTGCTGCCTTTGATACTGTTGTCGGTTTTGTACGTGAGCGCGGGTGCGTACTTGTTTCTGGCACCACGGGTTTCTCGCCAGAGCAGCTTTCAGAGCTTAAGGAGCTGGGGGAGAGCGTACCGGTGATTCATGCGGCAAACTATTCGGTGGGCGTTGCTGTGTTGAGACGCGCGGTAGCTATGGCTGCTGAGGCGCTTGACGGCTGGGATACCGAGATTGTGGAGACGCACCACAACCAGAAGGTTGACGCTCCCTCCGGTACAGCAAAGCTGCTGCTCGCCGCTATTGATCCTGAGGGAGCTCGCCCCGTTGTTTCCGGCCGCGAGGGCTTCTGCGGAGCTCGCACCAAAGATGAGATTGGTGTGTTTGCCCTGAGAGGCGGCACGGTGGCTGGTACTCATGAGGTGCACTTCTTTGGACCGGATGAGGAAGTGTGCCTGACTCATCGCGCAACATCACGTCAGATTTTTGTGAACGGTGCCGTTGCGTGTGCTGAGAAATTGCTTACAAAAGCTCCAGGTTTTTATACCTTTGAAGAGTTGATTTTTGGATAACCGCATGTGCTGACCTGTATAGGTCAGCGCCTGTTTGATTGAGAAAGGACGTGCATGGACGCCCAGGAAATTATTAATTACATTGCCACTTCAGAGAAGAAGACCCCCATTAAGCTCTATGTTAAAGAGCGTGAGGGTGCTTCTGTGTCGTATGGATCTTCTCGCGTGTATGGCGAGGGCACCTCAAAGGTAGTCTTTGGCGATTGGTCCGAGCTCAAGAGTGTTGTTGAGCAGAGTGCAGACGCATTTGAGTATTTTGATATCGAGAATGACCGTCGAAACTCCGGTGTTCCTCTGCTTAACATGAAGGACGTAAACGCACGTATTGAGCCAGGTGCACTGATTCGTGAGCGCGTTGAGATTGGTAACAATGCCGTCATTATGATGGGTGCTGTTATTAATATTGGTGCTGTTATTGGTGAGGGCACCATGATTGATATGGGCGCCGTTCTTGGCGGCCGTGCAACTGTTGGTAAGAACTGCCACATTGGTGCCGGCACTGTTCTTGCTGGTGTTGTTGAGCCTGCATCTGCTACGCCAGTTATCGTTGAGGATAACGTCCTTATTGGCGCAAATGCCGTGGTTATCGAGGGCATTCGTGTTGGAGAGGGCGCTGTTGTCGCAGCAGGTGCTGTAGTAGTTGAGGACGTTCCAGCAAACGCCGTGGTAGCGGGATGTCCTGCACGTGTGATAAAAATGAAGGACCAGAAAACAGAGGGCAAGACAGCTTTGGTTGATGCTCTCCGCACGTTGTAATCGAGGTTACATGCCAGACGGCTCCAAAAAAGCACAGGGTTTTACCACCAACATTTCCTGCGTACACACAGAAAATTGGGCAGAGAAAAAAGAAGATTCTTGGTTTACCTACGAACTTCTCGCCGAAGATCCTAAGACGCATGCACGCGCCGGCATCTTCCATACGCCTCATGGTGATATTCCAACGCCTATTTTTATGCCGGTTGGTACTAAGGCAACCGTTAAAGGTTTGATGACCGATACCGTTCGTGACCTTGGTGCCAAAATTATTCTGGCAAATACGTACCATCTGTCTCAGCGCCCAGGAGATGAGCTGGTTGCACAGATGGGTGGCTTGCATGACTTTATGCAGTGGCATGGACCAATTCTGACGGATTCAGGCGGATTCCAGGTCTTTAGTCACGAGGAGTTCATGAAGCTCTCTGACGAGGGCGTTAAATTCCGTGCGGTAGATTATGACGGCGCATGGTCGTACTGGACGCCAGAAACTAATATGCAGATTGCGCAGAACCTTGGTGCAGACATTGTTATGCAGCTTGATCAGTGCGTAGGCTATCCTGCCGAGCGCAAAAAAGTTGAGCGCGGAGTTGAGCTTTCAAGCGCATGGGCCGAAAGGTGCTTTAAGACTCATACCCGTCCTGATCAGGCGCTCTTTGGCATTGTTCAGGGTGGCATGCATCTTGATTTGCGTAGGCGCTCCATTGAGCACCTTGAGTCGATTGGCGATTTCCCTGGTTATGGCATTGGTGGCTATTCCGTTGGAGAGCCTCACGAGGTTATGTTTGAGACGCTGGCGCCACTTTGCGCCGATTACATGCCACGTAACAAGCCTCGCTACCTGATGGGCGTTGGTAATCCGTCCACGCTGATCCGCGGTGTTGCTTGTGGCATTGATATGTTTGACTGCGTGCTTCCAACGCGCACCGCACGTATGGGTACCGCGTTTTCCCATGAGGGCCGCATGAACCTCAAGAACGCTAAGTACTTTGCTGATGCAGGCCCTCTTGATGCCAAGTGCACCTGTCCTGTCTGCACGGGCGGATATTCTCGCGCGTACATCAATCACCTGGTTAAACAGCACGAGATGCTGGGCGGTCAGTTGCTTTCTATGCACAATATTTACTTCTTGCTTGAGCTTATGCGCCAGGCACGAGAAGCAATTCTTGCAGGTACGTACAGCGATTTTGTTGAAGAATGGGAAAACTCTGACGGCGTGGTTGATTTTTAAGTTCGCCTGGCGAGAAACCCGTCTTCTCGATAGCGCTGTGCAAGAAATCTTGATAGCCCTGCATAAGCAACTTTGATAGCCCTGCGCAAGCAACTTTGATTTAAATTTTTTTATGACTAGCTCACTAATTTGTGGGCTAGTCATTTTTTGTCCGGTGACACGGGTAGAATGGAAGAGATAAACATTCGCGGGTGCCCAAGGTGCCCCTGGCTGGCTCTGCCGCCACAGAAAAGAGGATATGATGCCCGGCATCGAGAAAAGCACTCGTTGGAGTGTTCTTACACAAGACGTATATCTAGAGTCGCTGTTTAAAAAAGAATTGCACGTTACGCCACTTGTTGCTCGTGTATTAGTAGCACGTGGATTCACTGATGTAGCCACAGTTCAAGATTTCCTCTCGCCATCTTTGCAAAGGGATTGGCTTGATCCACAGTGTATTCCTGGAATGGCTGAGGTTGCCTCCCGCGTTCATAAGGCAATTGTTGAGCATAAAAAGATTGCCGTTTTTGGTGATTTTGATGTTGATGGAATGAGCTCAACGTGTTTGCTTACTCTGGCTTTACGTCGATTGGGAGCAGATGTTTTGCCGTATATTCCGCATCGTTTTGGTGAGGGATACGGACTTTCTAAAGAGGCTCTTGCAAGAGTTTTGCAAGATAGAAAGCCAGATTTAATTATTACGGTAGACAATGGCATTGCTGCTGCTCAAGAGGTTGCTTGGCTTTTGCAGCAGGGGATTGATGTTGTTGTTACCGATCATCATGAGCCCGCAGATCTGGTGCCCCAAGGTGTTCCAGTCACTGATCCAAAGCTTATTGAAGATTGTCCTTCTAGAGAACTTGCTGGTGCAGGCGTTGCCCTTAAGCTGGTGCAGGTTTTAGGACAGCTTCAAGATCAGCCTCAGCTTTGGCTTGATTACATTGATGTTGCTATGTTGGGCACACTGTCTGACATGATGATGCTCAACAAAGAGAATCGCGCGCTGGTTTCTGAAGGTGTTAAGCGTCTCCAGAAAGGTCTTCGTCCAGGTCTTGTGGCTCTAGCTGCTGTTGCTGGTCAAGATATTGCCCAGATTTCTGCAGATAATCTACCGTTTTCTATTATTCCTCGCCTTAATGCAGCAGGGCGCATGGGTACTACTGATATTGCGCTTGACCTTCTTCTTACAGAAGACGCTGAAGAGGCAACGATTCTTGCCGGCAAGTTAGAAGAGATTAATGCCGAGCGTCGTGCTATTGAGGCAAAGCTTACCGATGAAGCACTTGAGCAGGCAAAAGAAATTTACGACGGCGGCCACGCAATTGTGCTTGCCAAAGAGGGTTGGCATGAGGGCGTAAAGGGCATTGTTGCTTCAAGAATTGTTAATCGCTATCACGTGCCTTGCATTCTGTTTACCATCCAAGACGGCGTAGCTCGCGGTTCTGGCCGCTCTGTTGGCTCCGTTGATTTATTTCACGCCGTTGAACAGTGTGCAGACCTTACTGTCCGTTTTGGTGGCCACCAAGGAGCCGTTGGCGTAACGGTAGAAACAGCAAAGATTGACGCATTCAGAAAGCGTTTATCAAAGGTTATGGCAGAGCTTCCAGAAGAAGAGTTTGAGGCTTCAGGAGAAGTTACAGCACTAGTAAACCTTGATGAAATTACCATCAACTCCATTGACGCCCTTGAGGCACTGCAACCTTTTGGTCAGGGTAATAAAAAGCCGCTCTTTGGCGTCAAGGGTGTAGTGATGAAGAATCGCTCGCGTGTTGGCGCAGGCGGAGCTCATCTTTGTTTTATGGCCTCAAATGGCATTTCTTCAATTTCATCCATCATGTTTAGAACGCCTCATGTTGAGGCGGCAGCTGAGTATGACGGAGCTGTTGATTTGATTTTTGAAGCAGTTAACGAGACCTGGCAGGGCAGGACTAAGCCAAAACTCATGGTCAGAGATATTCTCTACAGAGACTTTACCGATGAAGATGACGGCCCCATTGAAGCAGATCTTCTCGGCAGCGCTGCTGACTTGCCCCTTGTGGTTACCAAGGAGACTACAGAGGCTGATGAGGCCTCCCAAGAACAGGCGCAGCAAAAGCGCCATGAGCTGGAGAGTCTTTCTTCTGAGGAGCTTACCCAGACCCTAGTCACGTCCATGATTGGTTCAAGAGAGCTCTTGCCTCTGCAAAAGAAAACGCTAGAGGTTCTCTCTCAAGGAACGTCTTGTCTCTCTGTTATGGCAACAGGTAGAGGTAAATCGCTTATCTTCCAGGTTCATGCTGCTCGTGTTGCGCTGCTGCAACATAAAATGAGCGTGTTTGTCTATCCGCTGCGCGCCCTCATCAACGACCAGGTTCAAAGCATAAAAAACACCTTTGAGCCTCTAGGAATTTCTGTCGAGGTACTCAACGGAGAAACAGACCTTTCCAGCCGAGAAGACCTGTTTGCTCGCATGACAAACAATGAGCTTGATATTGTGCTGACTACTCCAGAGTTCTTCTCGCTCCACGCTGATCAATTTGCCAAGGCGCAAAACATCTCATTTGTAGTGTTTGACGAGGCACATCATGTGGGCATGAATGCTTCTGAGGGCAGACTTGCGTATGCACACATGCCACAGGTACTAAAGATGCTTGGGAGTCCGCAGATACTTGCCACAACAGCTACGGCTACCACGCAGGCAGCCCAGAATATCTGCGAGCTTCTCTCCATTGAAGCAGAGCATGTATACAAAGACAAAACGGCTCGTACTAACCTTGAACTTAAGGACCTTCGCGGTGCTAAGGATAGGGAATGTGCGCTGCTTTCTCTTGTGTCAGATGGCACAAAAACGGTTGTCTACGTCAATTCAAGGGAGCAAGCGCAGGCACTGACGCGTATGTTGCGCCATCGTATTCCAGAACTTGGTCATAAAATTGCGTTTTATCATGCGGGTCTAACACCTCAGATACGCAAGAACGTTGAACGCGCTTTTAGGCGCGGAGACGTTTGTTGCATCATTGCTACCAGTGCATTTGGCGAAGGCGTCAATATCTCTGATATTCGCCAGGTTATTCTGTATCACCTACCGTTTGGTCGCGTTGCCTTCAATCAGATGAGCGGACGCGCAGGTAGAGACGGTAAACCTTCTGTAATTCAGATGCTATTTGATGCGCATGATATGCGCGTTAACGAGCGCATCCTTTCTTCTCATGCACCACAGCGAGAAGCCCTGGTAGCTGTCTACCGTGCGCTTACGGCACTGCAGCCAAAGCTTGGTGCTCAGACAGCTGATTCGGCACTCACTGATGAAGATATTGCGCAGATGGCGCTAGAAATTGACCCGCGATCTAAGGCTGACGAGCAAACCGTTCGTGTTGCACTTGACGTTTTTGCTGAGCTAGGGTTTATTAGCATTGAAGGATTTGATCAAACGCGAACAATCTCCGTCAATAGTCAAGCTTCGCACATGGACTTGCTGGAGTCTGCACGCTACGCTGAGGGGCTTAAAGCGCACGCTGAGTTTGAATCATTTGCTCAGTGGGTACTTTCTGCTTCAACAGATGAGCTGGCAGATGCTATAACAAAACCCATCGTTCCAGAAATTGGTTCAACGTTTGATGGGGGAAGGGAGTCCTCTGATGAGTGACGAGAGGACCAAAAAAGAGGCCAAGGCGCCAGGCGCGGATAATTACCGTCTGCTTGAGGGAGCCGTGCGCACATATTTGCCTGAGGAAGCTCAGGCAAAGATTGCTGCTGCATATGCCTTTGCTGCTGACTATCATAAAGACCAGCGTCGTCGTTCTGGCGAGCCTTATATCAACCACCCAGTTGAAGTGGCCCTTATTCTTGCGCACGATCTTCATATGGATGAAGACACCATCTGCGCTGCCCTCATGCACGATACCGTAGAAGATACGTCTGCCTCACTAGATGAAATTTCTTCTCGCTTTGGTAAGTCAGTCGCCGAGCTTGTTGACGGCGTCACAAAACTTACGTCCATCGAAGTCAGTTCAATGGACGAGAAACAAGCGCTTAACCTGCGCAAAATGTTCCTTGCTATGTCAAAGGACATCCGCGTTGTTATCATCAAGCTTGCTGACCGTCTTCATAACATGCGTACGCTGGCAGCACTTCCACCGGATCGCCGTCTGTTTAAGGCGCGAGAAACCATGGACGTGTATGCGCCACTTGCTGATCGTCTGGGTATCTCTTCGGTTAAGTGGGAGCTTGAGGATTTGTCTTTCTTCTGGCTTGAACCAGAGGAGTACCAGCGTGTTGCTCGCATGGTCTCTGACTCTCGTGCACAAAGAGAGAATGACCTCAACAACGCTAAAAAGACTCTGACTGATGAGCTTAATGCTGCCGGTCTTACCGATTTCCAGATTACGGGTCGCCCTAAGCACCTGTGGTCCATTTATCAAAAGATGGTCCGCAAGGGCAGAGAGTTCTCCAACATCTACGATCTTATCGCTCTGCGTGTTATTACTAAAAACGTAGGCGATTGCTACTCAGCACTTGGTGCTATCCATGCGCTATGGCATCCAATGCCTGGTCGTTTTAAGGACTACATTGCAACGCCAAAGGCCAATCTCTATCAGTCTTTGCACACAACAGTTATTGGCCCTGATGGTCGCCCTATTGAGATTCAGATTAGAACCGCCGAGATGCACGAAGCATCTGAGTACGGTATTGCTGCTCACTGGCTGTATAAGGAGCAGGGCAATTCAAAGGGCAAGATGTCCTCTGAAGACAAGCTTATTGATTCAACTATCAACTGGATTCGCCGCAGTCTTGACTGGGCTGTTGAAGACGATATTGACGATCCTCACGAGTTCTTGGATAACCTGCGCGTAGACCTCTTTGAGCATGAGATTTTTGTTTTCACGCCAAAGGGCGAGGTCATGAGCTTGCGTGTCAATTCAACACCTCTGGACTTTGCTTACGCCGTTCATACTGAGGTGGGCAATCACTGTGTTGGCGCGCGCGTTAATGGCTCTGTAGTTCCGCTGACACATACGCTTCAGATGGGTGACCGCATTGAGATTTTGACTAACAAGAACGCTCGCCCTTCTCGCGACTGGATGACGCTGGTAAAAACGCCGTCCGCACGTGCAAAGATCCGCAAGTATTTCTCACAAGAGAACAAGTCTGACGATGCCGAGCGCGGTCGTTCTGAGCTTGCAAAAGAGCTGCGCAAGCGTGGCTATGGCATCAGCGCTACGCGAACCGTTAAGGCGCTTGATCAGCTCACCGAGCAGTTTGATTATCGCAGCGTAGATGACCTGTTTGCGGGAATTGGTGCAGGTAATCAGTCTGCTAAGCAGGTTGTTAATCGCGTGAGTGAAATCTTAGAGGAGAAAAATCCCGAGGTTGTTACTGAGCAAGAGCGTAATGCGGCACGCCTTCAGGAGAAGAACAAGGCAATTGCAAACGATCAGCCTTTGGTTCGCTCCTACGTTATTTCTCGTACCGCTAAAGGTAGTCGTCCCAAGAAGTCTAACTGCGGCGTTGTGGTAAACGGCGATCCAGATTTGCTTGTTCATCTTGCTCACTGCTGCAATCCTGTTGCAGGTGACGATATTGTGGGCTTCATTACACGCGGTCGTGGCGTTTCTGTTCACCGCGCCAATTGCCCTAACGTTAAAGACCTGCTTAACGATCCAAAGCGTATCATTCCTGTTTCTTGGGACGCCAGCGGCGCTACTGAGTTTAGGGTAGAGATTGTCGTTGAGGCAACGGACCGTATGGGCCTTCTTAAGGACGTCACGGTTGCGCTGTCTGACGCTGGTGCAAACATTCTTTCTGCAGCTACACAAGTGGGCGAGCAGGGTGTAGTACGTATGCGTTTCTTGGTTTCTATCTCTGATACCAGCTTGCTTGACACTTTATTTGCATTTGTAACTCGCGTGCCTTCTGTCTACGACGCTCGTCGTATTATGCCAGGTGAAGGCGCTAATCAGATGAGAAGGAGACTTTATGGCTAATCAAAATGAGGGCTGCTCTTGCGGCCATAATCACGAGGAAGAGCACGGACACGGTGGCTGCTGCGGTCATCATGGCGAGCATGGCCACGGTGAGCACGGTCATGGCGGTTGCTGCGGCCATCACGGTCATGGTGGTTGCCATCACGCAAAAGACCAGATTGGTGTCTTTAAGGTAGGTCCCCTTGAGACCAACTGCTACATTTACGTTTCTGGTAATGAGTGCATGATTATTGATGCCGGTGCATCGGGTGCAGAGATTGCTGCACAGCTCTTGAACCTTGAGCTTAAGTACATTGTTGCTACTCACGGCCATGCTGATCACGTTGGCGGCGTTAAGGCTTTGAAGCTTGCTGTGCCTGGTGCTCAGTACCTAATCAACGAGGCAGATAATGAGCTTGCACAGAGAGCTCATAACTCAAACGAGATTTATGATGATGCTCCAGAGCCAGACGGTTTTCTCCACGAGGGAGATGTTCTCTCTGTTGGAACTGCACAGTTCAAGATTATGGAAACTCCTGGTCACACTCCTGGCGGTATTGTTTTGGTGGGAGAGGGAACTGCTACTGGCGCCGTTATTGTAGGCGATACGCTTTTCCAGGGTTCTGCAGGAAGAACAGACCTTCCAGGCGGCAACTTTGAAACACTTAAGGCTTCTTTGAACCGCATCAAGACAGAGCTTGATCCAACCTCCATTATTTTGTCAGGACATGGAAATCAAACGTCTCTTGAGGCAGAGATAGCAACTAACCCTTTCTTGCAGGATTAAATAAGCTACAACTTTGATGATTTAGCAAGACAGATTTGCATAGGTGCGGTATAGTACCTATGCAAACTTTTTAGCCCGAGTGGCGGAATGGCAGACGCGGAGGTCTCAAAAACCTTTGAGGAAACTCGTGTGGGTTCAAGTCCCACCTCGGGCACCAGCTAAAAGTTTAAGTTAGATGTGAATTTCTCGTCATATCTAACTTGGTACTTGTAATGTTTTCTCGTTAGAGGTAACCTTACAAGGTACTTTTGAAGCGGGATTGAACGTGAATCCCCACCTACACAGCGCAAAAGCAGCTGTCTGGTCAGACAATTTAACCTTCGCACGTTACCTGTGCGTATTGTCTCCCAGTTGCTTGTGCACTGGGTTTTTTATTGGCGGACAAGCAATTGTCCAAGAGGGAAGGTGTACAAGATAGCCAAGAACGATGGTCCTCGCATTAATGAGGAAATCACTGCTCGCACGTGCCGTCTTATTGACGCTGATGGTAGTCAGCTTGGTCTTTTTGGCGTCAATGATGCAATGAAGAGAGCTCGTGAGCACGGTCTTGATCTCGTAGAGATTGCTCCAAATGCCGAGCCTCCTGTATGCAAGATTCTTGATTACAGTAAGTTCAAGTATGAGCAGGCTCGCAAGGCCAAGGCAGCTCGCAAGAACCAGGTCAAGATCGAAGTCAAAGAGATGAAGTTCCGCCCAAAGATTGATGTGGGCGATTACGAGACCAAGAAGGGTCACGTACTGCGCTTCCTCAAGAAGGGAGCACGCGTCAAGATCACCATCATGTTCCGTGGACGCGAGATGGCTCACCCAGAGCAGGGCCGTATTGTACTTGATCGCCTTGCTGAAGATTTGAAGCCTTTTGCCACAATTGAGCAGAAACCGCTCATTGAAGGCCGTAACATGCACATGCTCGTTGCTCCAATCAAGGGAGCGTTTGACGAGAAGCCCGAGGGTGCTGAGGATGGCACCACACAGGAGGAGAAGTAGTATGCCTAAGATGAAGACGCACAAGGGTTCGGCTAAGCGTTTCCGCCGCACCGGTACTGGCAAGATTATGCGTGCTAAGGCTTTTAAGAGCCACATTCTTACCAAGAAGTCCCAGAAGCGTATCCGTGGCTTCCGTAAAGAAGCTGTTCTTTCCGCTGGCGATGCAGCAGTAGTTTCTCAGCGTATGGGCGCTAAGAACTAAGCGCGCCACCCACCAGATCAAATAACAAGGAGTGATTAGATATGGCAAGAGTTAAGCGCGCAGTTGCTGGTCGCAAGAAGCGTCAGACGCTCGTCGAGCGCACAAAGGGTTATTACGGAACTTCCTCTCGTACCTTCCGTGGTATGAAGGAGCAGGCACAGCATTCTGGTCAGTATGCTTACCGTGACCGTCGTAACAAGAAGCGTGATTTCCGTGCACTGTGGATTCAGCGTATCAACGCTGCAGCACGCATCAACGACCTTTCTTACAGCAAGTTCATGCACGGCCTCAAGCTCGCTGGTGTTGAGCTTGACCGCAAGGTTCTCGCAGAGATTGCTTACTCTGACGAGCAGGGCTTCGCAGATCTTGCAGAGATCGCTAAGAAGGCTCTCGCTGAGTAACTTCAGCTAAGCGGGTTCGGTACACGCTGATGAGCTTCGGCTAAGTGACCTCGCATGCTCAAGCGATTTCTTCGCAGCTAGATAGCTACACCCCGTACATCCCGGATGTGCGGGGTTTTCTTTTGGCGAGAAATCCGGTGGGGTCTTAGCATACGGTGAGATTGTCGGCATGTAGTCAGGTTCCGGTGTCCGGTTAAGCCACGACGTGGTCGAAGTCCCAGCGCGCCTGATTTTCTCGCCATGTCTGAGTAATTTGCCGGAAAAGTACACGAAGTCTGAGTGGTTTTGCCGGTTTTTCTCGCCATGTCTGAGCAAATTCACTCAGACATGATGCAGTGTTCAGGCTCAAAATTTAGGGCCACGTAGTCTATCTTTCACGCGCCTGATTTCTGCAAAGAATCTGTAAATTTTGCCTAAAA
>ERZ773061.308-NODE-308-length-20709-cov-3.933185_pt1 | contig 20709 bp, 20 predicted proteins | sample MGYA00580627_ERZ773061 | MGnify/ENA primary metagenome ERZ773061 (study PRJEB29015, sample SAMEA2738119) | human oral metagenome | biome: human oral; feature: human-associated habitat; material: saliva | place: China | collected 2223 ...
ATGGTTATATCTGTTGCCATAATATCTGTATTTTATGATTGTATGAATATTGAAATAGAATGTGCTTTATTGATTATTGCTTGCAAAAACATCGCTAAACATCTGCTTGTAGAACTCTGCTTTGCGCTCTATTTTCATGGGATATGCCCTCGAACTACTTGGCATTCGATAGAGTTTCATCTCTTTGTTGTTAAAAGTAAAGCTTACAAAGCAACCCACTTTGGGTTTTTCTTTAATGCCAAATTGTTGCATCAGCACTTCTGTTGCCTTCTCACCAGTGGTTACAATGGCGGTGCATTGTGGTATTTTATCGAGTAATGCCGCAACATCTGTTGTTTCAACTACCTCTAAGTCTTTATCGGCAGCAGTGCCTTTAGTTCTTATTATCGCTGTGGCTGTGTCGAATAAAGCTATCCCTTTATCGGTTAAAAACGATATAAGCTTGTCTACATAAAAGCTTTTTTGCTCTTTATGCACAAAGTATTCTTTGTCGTTAAAGAAGATAATGCCCACAATTCGCCACATATCATTGATGTAATTAGGATAATAAAAGTGCATAGTCCATCTGTGTTCAGCAGGCGGAAAGCTACCTAACATCAATAATTTAGCGTTCTTTGGCAAGAAAGGTTCAAAGGGGTGACGTTCTACTTCGCCTGTGATTGCGTTAGAACTATTATTGCTTTGAGCCTTGTTAGAGGTGATATCGTTTGCTTGTTTTTGTGCTGTCATAAAGAAAGAAGCAAAAAGTTGGGTAGTGATAATAAAGAACTCTCCCATCTCTTTCATAACGGAAACGGGAGAGTTGATATCTAACTATTGTTCTTTTACTAAATAAACAACTACCGGAAGGTGGTCACTATAACCGTTTAACCACACTCCTCCAGCTGTAGTTCGCTTGGGAGAACCTTTGTATTTGCCCTCTGTTTGGAACAAATAATCACGTTTAAAGATTTGATTCTTCCAGAATTTCAAAGATGAAAAGTCTTTCTTATCATCTTTATTCAATAGGTTTGGCGTTACAAGTATTTGGTCAAAAAGATTCCAAGAGCCTTGATATAGAAGTGTTCCAACGCCTTCTTTCACTAAAATATTATACCAAGGGTTATACATGTCGCCTTCGTTTACGTCCTTAATGTTGGCTTTTCCTTTTAAAATACCAGCCATACTCTTGTCGATTGGGTCGTCGTTCATGTCGCCCATAACGAACACTTTGCAGTTAGGATCATCGTTTAAAAGAGAGTCTTTAATTGCTTTTACTTGCTCAGCACCTAGCTCTCTGTAGAAAGATTCACTGAAACGACTTGGCAAGTGACATACAATTACTGCCACATTTTCATCTGCAAGTGTTCCACTAACAGTTAAAAAGCCTCGAGTATAGAATGCACTATCCTTCTTTAACTTTTGAACATAGGGTACAAGACGGGTGTTCTTTACGCTAAATAAAGAGGGATTGTATAATAAAGCACAATCAATTCCACGGCGATCGGGACCTTCTATGTGCACATATTGATAGTTACGAGCACTTAAAGCGGGTTGTGCAATAAGGTCATCTAAGGCTTTTGAGTTCTCAACTTCAGCCAAACCAATGATTGCGCAGCCTATATTTGGGAGCACATCTGTACCCATATCTGCCAAAGCTCGTGACATATTGTTGAGCTTATGGTTGTATTTCATGGCGTTCCATTTATACGAACCAGTTGGAAGAAAATCGTAATCACGCTTTCCTTCATCATGACATGTGTCGAATAAGTTCTCTTGATTGTAGAAACCTATTCCGTAAACAGAATACTTTTTTTGTGCACTAGCGGGTAAAAAGGCCATAAGAACCCCTATAACCGCAAAGAAAAAATGCTTCATAAATAATGCTTATCTTTGTTTTATTGTAAATAATCTTATCCCTAAAAAGTAGTGCAAATATCGTAATTTTATTTCAAAAAGAGGTCATTTCGACCGTTTTTTATTGCAATAGTAAAAGAAGAATAAAACGCTTTTAATGATTAATAGTGCCCTTTCAATGATATTATAGTAACAACTACTTTATCTTCTTCAATGAAATACACCATTCTTGAACCCTTATCAATGCGTCTACTCCAATAACCAGATAAGTTTCCTTTAAGCTGTTCCACTTGTCCTGTACCCGAAGTAGGGTGTAGTTGGAGTTCTTCAAACAATGAAATAATTTTAAGTAAGGTTTTCTTTTGACCCGATTTCTTCCATTCTTTAAGGTGTTCTTCAGCTTTCTTGGTTAGTAATATTTTGTAGTTCATACATCTAAAGCTTTTTTGATATCTTCTATGCTATAAGCTTTTGTTTCTCCAGAGAGTTGTTGTGCAATACTTTCTTGTATCTCTTCAATATTCTTAGGGTCGTTAAACCACTCGTCATTGCTTGGAGATGGGTTCTCGTTTACTTTGATATTGATAGTACTTGCCTTTGCTATAAGAACCTGTTCTATATATGCTTTCAGACTTTTTCCTTGCGAAACTGCCATAAAAGACAATTTTTTTAGAGTGTCTGCAGGCAAATCTATGTTCTTTCTTTTTAAATTAATTGTAGTTGACATAATGCTTATTGGTCTAAAATATTGATACAATTAGTTTTTGCAAATATATATAATGTTTTTTATGTATACAATATATACACTGCTTTTTATACCTTTTTTTCTTATAAAAGAATAGCTTTTCGAAAACAATTTGTATTTTTGCACAAATCAATTATTATGAAAGTATTACAGAATTCTTTTTTTCGTGCATTGTGTGCACTGATAGTTGGTGCTTTAACTATTATGTATAGAGATGAAGCACAGAAGTGGTTAGTGATTGTTATCGGGGTATTATTCTTTCTATCAGGTGTGATTTCTTGTGCCGTTTATTATGGAAGTAGAAAGAACTTTGCAGATGTTCAAGTGCTAGATAGCAACGGAGTGCAAATTGCAGGTGCTGCTCCTACCTTCCCATTGGTAGGCATTGCGTGTGCAATTCTTGGTGGAGTGTTGGCTCTTATGCCTGCAACTTTTCAGCAATGGGTAAGCTATTTGCTTGCATTTCTACTCGTGATAGGTTCAATTAATCAATATATCAACTTAGCTCAAGTGTCAAAATTGGCAAAGATTGGTCCTTTCTTTTGGATAACTCCTTGTATTACAATGCTTATTGGCTTAGTTGCTTTGATAAAACCAACTCTTTTTGGAACCTCATTCTTATTTATTTTAGGTTGGGCAATCCTACTTTTCGGGGTGATAGAAGCTATCAACTCGATTAAAATTTATACTGTAAAGAAGGCTTATCACAAAGCTGTTATAGCAGCACAGCAAGCTGTTGAGACTGAAGAAGTGGCAACAACCACAACCGAAACACCTCAAATAGAGGAACCAAAAGCCCCCGAAACATCTACAGAAGCAACTGAAGTGGAAGACAAAACTGATACAGATGTTGTAGAAGAAGTGCCTCCAACTGTTACAGAAGAATAAGCGTTGCAGCTCTTTCGTAGAGCTTTTATACAGGCAATAAGCTATAAAGCCAGTAAACATATAACCCATTTAGGTTCAAATGTTTACTGGCTTTCTTTGCAATGGAATATCTTATCAAAAATAAAAGCATCGCTTTTGGAGTGCAAGAGCAATGCTTTTAGAGTGTAATATCAGTGTTTTTGCAGGGCAAAAGCAAGGCTTTTATAATCGCCTTGTATTGTAAATGTATGAAGAAAATTTTACTTTAGAATTTCTTTCCGATAGCAATATTGAGGAAAGTGTTGATTAATATCTTGATATCGAACCACCAAGAGCGCTTTCTAAGATAGTAAAGATCAAGCTCAAGACGGCGTAACATTTTGTCCATTGTATCGGTATAGCCATTGTATAGCGTTGCATACGAGGTTACACCAGGACGCACTTGGTATAAGAAAGTATAGCGTTCGTCGTGTTGAATGATTTGATCTATATAGAATTTACGTTCTGGCCGTGGACCAACAAACGACATATCGCCTACCAATACGTTCCAAAGTTGAGGCAATTCGTCAAGATGGTGCGTTCTAAGAAACTTACCAATGCTGGTTAATCTATGGTCTCTTTCGTGTTGAAACAATGCAGGTCCATTCTTTTCAGCGTCTTCTTGCATGCTTCTAAACTTGTAAATATAGAACGGACGACCAAATCTTCCTATGCGTTCTTGCTTAAATATAACGCTACCTCCATCTTCTTTCTTTATTAATATGTAGCAAATAATAAAGAGAGGAGAGAACAATATAAGGGCAATAGCAGCGGCAATAAAGTCGAAAATACGCTTTACATCTCGTTCTAATCCATTCATTCCGTCGTAAATGTATTCGTTTTTAGTTTTAGTTTCAGTCTTGGTATCTAAATTTTTCTTTGTAGTCATTATGAATATTCATTTATAATACAAACGCAAAGAACTGAATAATATTGTGAAAAAATAAATAATTCTTGATTTTTTCTAATAAGATACCTTGCAATAAGAATCCTATTATGTTTCTTATTGCCTTACTTATAAAGGAAAGTAGGGTGAAAATGCGATTGAAAGGAAGTACAATCTTTTCTTTGTTTCATATTGAAAACAAAGGAAAAAGGGCACTTTTAGTGTGCTTTGAGGTCGCTTAAAAGGCGATATAGCCCTTTAACAATGTTCGAAGATTGATATTTTTCGACATTGATATTGGCCATTTTGTGGTATAAGTTTTTATCGTTTATTAAGAGTTCAACCTTTTCTTGCATTGCATGATAATCGTTTAAAGGAACCAAAAAGCCGTTTTCGCCATCTTTTATGATGGTGTTATGACCTCTATTGCTTACTGCAACGATGGGTAAATGACAATATTGAGCTTCAATTAGATTAAGGGGAAGACCTTCACGAATACTTGATGCTACGCAAATGTCAGCGGTATTCATTAGCTGAGCAATATCTTTCCGCCAGCCTAAGAATCGTATTTTGTCTTTAATACCTAATTGATTAGCTAACTTAATGTAGGTTCCATTCTCGTTTAAAGACCCTACAAGAAGGAGATAAACATTGCGATTAGATTGCTTATTCATCTTTTCTACAAGGCGAATAAGCATTTCTTGATTTTTATTTTTAGATACTTCGGCAACGTAAATCAATGCAATAGCGTCTTGAGGAATATTCAATTGAGTTCTATATTCTTGGCGAATTGCCTCCCGATTGTCTATCTTTAATCTATCGAAATCAACCCCAATACCATTGATGAGGGCTACTTTCATATTTTGATTAAAATGCTTTTGAACCAAATTATAGTCTTCGGGATTGATTGTTATGAATAGATTTGTGAAATAAGACATCAGCTTTTCTATTGGATAATATAACAACCAATTGAGCAAAGGCGCTCCTTTAAAGAAATGAAGTCCATGTGCAAAGTAGGCAACTTGGGGCTTTTTGCCGCTTAAAAGCGCCACTGCCATGCGAGAAATAACGCCCCCGACGGGTGTATGACAATAGATAATGTCGTAGTTATTCTTTGCTATTAGCTTCTTTAATTGAAAGATTCCTTGTATAGTTTTAAGGGTAAAAGGACTGCGTTTCCAGCACATTGCATAGATATTGTCACCTGCTTCTATTGGTTCATCAACAGAACAAGCAACGTCTACCTGCCAATTTTGGGCCTGTAAGTATTGTATTGTTGGGATATGAAACTTGTTTACGTGTCCTCTTCCAACGTTAGCAACTAACAATATCTTCATCTTTTATAACTTTAAAATGTTCTCTTTGCAGTAGAGAAAATATGGGTTTATGGTGTAATAGCAATGACTTTTACCCCTATTTATAGTGCAAAGATAATATGTTCTTGCTGGTTTTGTCTTGAAAACTCTATCTTTATGCTTGTTTAAATGCAAAAAAGTGCGTTTAAAGTGTTAGTCTTTTGCCTGTGTATTGCGTTGCAATGCCGTTGTTAAAGCGCTTTTAATGCTTTCTAAGTCGTTAGTGTTGGGAATCGAATTAGAACGCAATCGGAGTAGAAGATCAATTAAATGAAGGTGCGAGAAGCAGTAGTATAAGACACATTTTAGGTAGTTCTTCAGTAGAACTATATGGTAATTGGGAATAATTTCCTTATGCTTTCGCAGCTCTTTGCGTTCTCCTTTCATCGATAATAAATACTTATCAAGATAAGGAAGTCCCGAAACACGATAGAACATCAATGGTTCAGCAATGTTATAGAAACGATATTTCGAGAAAGTACGCATCCATAAGTTGTAATCTTCCATGCGAATGGCCCCTTCATCGTATGGATTTTGAACAAACCAAGAACGCTTTGCCATGATAGAAGGGTGAATAAAGCATTGGTGTTGAATTACATTCGAGATGTTATTAGGGTGTTCTGGATAGCTAATAATACCCGTAATGCCGTTGTTTATGTCGATTGTTACAGCGCTACTGCCTACTACATCAACCTCATTATGTTGTTGTAAATAAGCTAATTGACGTGATATTCGCTGTGGAAACATAAGGTCATCAGCGTCCATTCGCACGAAATATTCTCCTTTCGACAATGCTACAAGTTCGTTAAGACGTGCTGAAAGCCCTTTATTTAGCCCGTCGTGAATCACCTTTATCCTTTCATCTTGAAAGTGATAGGCTATATCTAACGATCGATCTGTACTGCCATCGTCTATCAATAACAATTCAAATGATTTGAAATCTTGATTGAGTACAGATAAAATAGCTTGCTCTAAAAAGTCTTGAGCATTGTAAAAAGGAATTCCAATACTTACTTGTATCATCGAATTATAGTGTAATCTTATTTGTTTTCCAATTGTTTTATCACTCTTGCAGGGTTTCCTACGGCCACAGAATAAGCGGGAATGTCTTTCGTTACGATGCTTCCTGCTCCGATAATGCAGCCATCTCCAATCGTAATATCTTGCAAAATAACAGCATTTTCGCCAATCCATACGTTCTTTCCGATGGTTATTTCACCTCTACTTGTTATGGGACGTTGGATCGGTGGGGTAGACATTGCCTCGAAAGTAATATCTCCATGCGAGTTATCTGTTATGGTAACGTGTTGTCCAAGAAGGCAGTTTTCGCCTAAAGTGATGCGTTTTAAGGCGGTGATATGGCAGAAACGACCAATATGACAGTTGCTTTTTATATCGATAACTCCATCTTCTATGGGAGTAATCATACAGCTATCGTCTATCACAACATTATCTCCTATGATCATATTGTGATGGTTTATCATAACGATATCATCTCCAAAGAATACTTTTTTACCGCATTTTCCAATGAAATTCCTAAGCCATAACGAACGTAAAGTTTTGCGCTTTGTGCTTAAAAAGCTACTTGTTGAGGGCGAAATGATCAAAGAAAAGAACTTCATCAGTGCGCAAAAAGCAGAGTATAGAACATCTTTCATTGTTATATTATTATCAATTATAATCGAATCCACGTTGGTGGTATAAGGTCTTTTGTGGCATTGTTCATGCTTATATCATTGTACCAATGTTTTGGAGCGATAACTTTTTTATCGCTATTGTTGATGAGATAAGCCGCCCACCAGCTGAAAGTGCTATTCGAAATGATAGCATGTTTGCAGCGAGTCATGAGGTAAAAGTCCTTTAAATCACAGCTATTGCCTTCGTTTTGAATAAAGGTTACCTCATTATCATTGAGCTTTAAGTGGCTTTTTACCCACTTAATGTCGTTGGAAAAGACAAAGAAATGAACGTTTTTGATATCTTCCTTTATTCTATTAGCAGCGCTTTCAAAGTAATTTAGAGGGCATTCTGCAAATATCTTTTGGTTCTCTTTGTTGAGATAATCACCTCTTCTGATGTGCAAAAACACTGCTTCCGACTGCTCAATAGCATTGGTATAATCGGCAGAAATGTCGTTTATTAGCTGATCTTCGAATTGCAATGAGGGCGTGAAAGCACTTAAATAGCGATAGGATTGCCAGTAACCATCGAAGCAATAAGTGTCGTTAAACGATTGATTTTGATAGTTAGAGCCGTTCTCTATCTTTACTTTTCTGTTCAAAAAGGGAAAGAGAAGCAATAGCTTTCGCATGCACCTATAAGCCAATTGCTGTGTGAAAACATAATGATAAGGCCTTAACTCTGTGTTATGAGATATGCGCAGAGCAGGGAAGAAACGATGTATTTGTAGCTGATTGATATCTAATGCAGGCTCAGAAAAAAAGGAAATAGGACAGTTATACTTCTCTTTTAGATACTCTCCAAAGAAGTATTGAAACAGTTGATTACCAAAACCGCCCGATAGTTTGATATGTTTTAGAAATTGAGAATCCATAAAATATTTCTATATAGCTCTTTTATTCTACGCTTAATGCGTTGAACGTATGCTGTAGTTGGTAGTTTATCAAAATACTTTCCGCCATGTTTCATCTTATTTCTAATGATGATATAAGGCTCAAAAGGAATGTTACTGCCTTCAGGAAAGCCAAAAGAAGGAGGTAGAATCTTTATCTTTTTGTTGTGAAAATATCGATTAAGATGCGACTCATCGTGGTAAATTGCGATGCAATTGCGGTCTAAGTCTTTCTTAATATTTTCGCTACAAACGTGTGAAAGACGGTAGAATGCCTCGTGAGTACCGCCATTTACGCCTCCCATAAAATAGTGATAGGTTTCTCCTTTCGTGTGTTTTATGTAGGCAGTAGAACGCTTTCGCTTTTCATAAGGCAACGAAATAGGGTTGTGTTTGTAGTAATGTCCTGGGTGTAAGACGCCCAATAAGCCATTATCTTCAGCTGTTGGAAGGAACATTTCGGGTGTAACTACCTTCTTAAACTCCATGTTTGAGTTGAAGAAAAAGACGTAATCGCACTCTTTTGAATCTTCTTCTGCCTCAATAAACATATCAAATCTCAATAGAGTATCTAAGGGAAAACCTTGTGATTGCTTGTAATATGTTTTGATATTGTTGGTATCTTGAATGTCAGAAGCATCAGTAAATACATAATATTTCTTTTCAACTTGCGGTAAAAAGAACTGCTCACAACTATCAAAAAAGCCTTTCCAAAAGATGGAATACTTACCTGTGCAGATATAAAAAATACCTATCTTCATTTGTGAAACTTGTTTTTTATAAATTGTTTAATATCGATTCTATTGTTTAGTTCTCTATAACTAAAGAACGTAAAGATAGCCAATAAAATTATATTTGTAACGTAATATAATGCTGAATCACGCATAAATAGCATGCACATAAATAGCCCTAACAACACAATATAGATGCTTTGCAACTTCCAAAAGCTGTTGCTAAACTCCATTCCGTAATGCTTTTTATATACAAAATAGAGCAATAAAGATACAAAAAGATTACCAATGATCATGGCAAATCCAATGCCGTTAAGCCCAAATAGATAGTAGGCTGCAATGGTAATGATAAAGTTCCCGCCGTTACCCAACAACGCATCGTATATTAAATACATCTTTTTATCGCCATGAGCCAATGGAATATACGACAAAGTGGCCCACATAATGCGGAACAAAAGCGAGAAAGTGATGCACTGAGTGAGCAGCTCTATTGAATAGAACTCTGCCGAAAGCAAAAGCCATAAGATAGGTTTTGTGAAGAGAATGAGTATGACTGAGACAATAGAAATAAGTATAATAAGCAGCTCAGCCTCTTCAGATACAATATTGTTAAATTCCTTTTTATTGTCAAGAGCCTTCGAAAGACGAGGATAAAAGTCAGCAATTAGGGTTGCAGCAAGTATCGAAAAGTTGCGCATTGTAATGGAATAAGCCGCTTGAAAGTATCCAACATCTTCGATAGAGCCAAAGAGTCGAATGAGAATGTTAGTGAGATAGGTAAATAAATTCATTAAAAGCGAACTGAACATAATGATTATTCCCAGTTTAATCATGGGCGAACCAACAGTCCAAACCTCATTCCAAGAGAGACGAATACGCTTTATGGATAATCTTTTTACATATAAACTATTGATGATAAACGTGATGATAAAACCGCACGAGATGGCTAAAGACACGCCTTTATGATTGAAAAAGTAGAGTAGTGGTATGGCTATTATTACGCTACTTATCGCTGCAAATATCGTTGTTTGCGCCAAAGCGTTGAGCCGTTGCATACCTTGTAGAATCGTTGTGTTGCCGTATGACAACAGCATAGCGCAGGCTCCGACAGATAATATCATGAAATCTGTGGTGTGATTATTGGCTACTCCAAACGATATGTTGCTGAGCACAGGAGCTGCAAAGATGCAAAATAAGAACGCAATAACGGCTAATAAACGGATAAGCGTTCTAAAAGCGGAGATTATTTTTTGCTGTTCTATTGGGTTTTCGCTATTTTGTGACTGTGCAATATCACGAATAGCACTTTGTGGAAGTCCCACACTTGTGATCTGATAGAGGGTGTTGAGTGTGATTAGAAAGATAGAATTGAGAGCAATACCAATAGGACCAAGCAATAAAGCGATAACCTTTGCTCGGACGATTGACATGAGTGCTTCGATGATTTGCGCACCACTCATCACTATTGTAGCCTTTAAAAGGCTTTTATAACCATTGCCCATTAAATCTTCTTTCTTGCGTTTTTAATCTTGTTTTTTAAGCAAATGTAATTGAAAAATGAGCTAATAGCACCGCATTTTTTCATTAATTGATATTGAGTTGCCATTTCTTTAAAGCGAACACACAGGCTTTTCCCTTTTTGAGAGTTTACAAAGTTGCCCGTAACATTATTGCCATGTTTACGATAAAGCATTTGAGGCGTTTCTATAAAGCCCACCTTTCCGTTTGCCTTATAAATGCAGATAGCCACCCACCAGTCGTGCATTGGGGCATATTGGGCTACTGGAAACGATATTTCCTTAGCCTTTTTGTTAAACAACATGGTGCAACCTGTGATGTAACCAATGAATGCTTGTTCGGCAAAAGAGTTGAAAATGTAGGGCGAAAAATGAATACTTTTCCAAAAAGAAGCAGACAAAATATTTAAATTTTCGTCTACCAATTGAAGATTAGTGAATACCAATCCTGGCGTTGTTTCGTCACAATTTAAAGAGCGAAAAGCTGCTATTTCATTCTCAATCTTATGTGGAAGCCACACATCATCTTGGTCGATGAACATGTATAGCGGTGAATCTACCTTTTGAAGAAGCTCCATAAAGTTCATAAAAGGACCGAGATTCTTTCCCTCATTGTCAATGATAACAATGTTATGGTGTTCTTTTTGATAGCTTTCTATTATGCTTATTGTGTTATCTGTAGAACCATCATCACGCACAAACAACGTCCAATCTGTATAAGTTTGGGCGAAAAGAGAGTCTAATTGTTCACGAATAAACCGCTCTCCGTTATATGTTGCCATCAAAATGGCTATAGATGTGCTGTTTTTTATCATGGTTTTAAATAATCATTTCATAAGGTTTGATGTTCTGTGCCAATATAATATTGATATAAAAGTATAGAAAAGCATAAATAGTGATGCCTCCTAATGCAATATATCGCTGTTTGATGGTGTATAAGAACATTGGAAGTAGAACCAATTCGCTTGCTGCAAAGATGTCTAAAAGACGGAATGCAACGGGCGGAATGTCTGCAATGAACACCAAAAGAACGAGTCCTACGATGTAAAATTTAAAGAAAAGATAGAATAAAGAATTGTGTTTGCTCAGCTCTTCTCTATAATAATACAAGGCAGCAACAATGGCTACACGCAATAAAATTACCGTACTAAAGATACTAACTGGCTCGAAATCTTCTGTAGAATAAGCGTTAGACTTCACAGCTATAAACTCAATTACACTGAAAAATGCAAAGAACTCGTCTATATCTATCAAGGTGTGGAAGGCAAAAACAATGGGTATTGCGGCTAAAAATGCCTTTAAATACTTATCGTTATTGCGCACAATGGGGTAGAACAAGAACAAAATAGCAAACGAATAGTGCAGCGATGTAGCCAAAGCAATAAGCCCAAGAGTGATCAATGTTTTGCGTTCTGCCCAATAACTCCACGCTATCATCGTGATACCTAAGGCGGCTCCAGAACGCATTGCGTTCATATTTAAGATGACAAAGTAGGTTGGAAAGAAGAAAAGAAGCGATATCCAAAAGAAGTTGGAGTGCTTATATAGGGCGTAAAATTGTGTTGGAACGGTTATCACGGCATAGATAACAAACATCAACACTGCGCTATTGGTGAGCGAATAAGATATATTAGAGAAAATATAAAAGGTGAATTCGGAAATACCCGAGCCGTATTTTGATTCTCGAAGGTAATTCTGATAGTCTTGATCTATATAGGGACTGCGTAGTCCAATGATAAGAATAAAGATCACAATGAGTGTTATCAATGTGATGAAATTGGGCTTTTCTTTAGTAAGTAGAGCACAAAGAAGGAATATAAGGAATATTAAAATATACATATCTTCGTTGGTTCCTTAGTCTGTTTCTTATCGTCTTCTGTATTTATTCTTATTCTATTGGGGTGTAAAACCTATGCTATTGAGGTTAAAAAGCAATGCTTTTGCGCATCAATTAGCATGCTTTTACAAGCAAATGTCAATGCTTTTGCAAGTGGTTTTATATCTTATTGAAAACTAATGGTTTAGTTGGTCTCTTACACTTCTTGTCCTGTTGCTGGCTCAGGTGTGTCTTCTTGTTTTTTAAAGGCACCCTTGTTCTTTAGATAAGTCCATTGAAGTGTTCCTAAAAAGTTGAGTAAAAGAATGATACCAACAATTAAACCACGACGTGGAGAGGCTTTCTTTAAAGGCACAACTGCCGACTGAATGATGGTGAAAGCAGGAGTTCTTTCTTGCACCTTTGCTCTTGCCAACTGCAATTGTTGAGCTAATTGAGAGTAGATATTATACTTTAATTGCATATCATTCTCTAAATCTGTTTGCTTTAATTTATAAGATTGCAAGATAATATCTGTGTTGGCGTCGGAATAAGAGCCGTATCTTTGACGAGACTTGTCGTAATCTACCTTTGCTTCACTATATAGTTTCTCTGTATAAGACAAGTCGTTTCGAGCTTTAGTGGTACGATATTTAATGATATATGTTTGCAAAGCACGTTGTACATAATCTGCAACAGTAGCCGCAATAAGAGGGTCTTGCGCTTTAGTTGTGATGGTAATCATGTCGGTTTTCTTATCTACAACGCATTTAAGCATGCCCTTTATGGCGTTGGTTGCATTCTCTTGCTCTTGTGTAAGCTGTATAGCTTCGGTCTTTTGGGTCTGTTTTACAGGAGCACCTGCTTGTGGCTTAGGTGCAAATGGCAATAGCATAAGCTGCTTAATCTTATTCCACCATGCTGTTTTTTGATGTTTTAAAACATAGTCGTATAATGTGGTTGAGAGGCTTCCGTCTTGACTTTGTACCTTTAAAGACCACAAAGGAATGATAAAATCGTCTGAAGCACAGATCTCAGGATATAGCTGTGGGTACACAGCATCACTGTTGCTCATATTTCCAAGCTTTGCTCCTACCATTGAAGCAAGCGATCCTAAGTTGCCAGAAAGGCCACCTTCTGATGCTTCGGGAGCAAGAACTACGGTGGAAGTGTATTCTTTTGGAATACTAAAAGCTATGACAAGGGCAACCACAAACGATGCACAACTAGTGGCTGCAAATAGCTTTTTATTGTTTAAAACAAGCGTTTTGATTATTTTAAAATCAACAATTGGTTTATTCATTATTGCTTATGTAATTGAAAAAACAGTTTTATTGGTATTGGGTTGTATATCTATGGAGAAATAGAAACTCAAAACTTCTTTCGCTATAACTCTGCACTTTTATGATGCTGGAGGAGTACTTCTATGCAAGTAGTTACCTATATCTATTATAATAACTAACTACTGTCTTCTTTCTTCCTACCTATTTCTATTATAAGAACGAGTTGAAAAGCTTTGAGTTTCTATTCTTCTTTATTTCAATAGATTGGCCATTGTGGCGATCATTGTAGCTATTGAGGCCACAGAAGTGCCGATAGAGAGCCATTGTGTTAATGACTTTCCTGAGCTTTCGGGCTTACTTGGAACGATAATTTCACAGCCTGGGCGAACCTTTGCGTTATGTCCTACCTTCGCAACTGTGCCATTCATGTACACAATATAGGTGTGACTCTTCTTCGCTCTGTTACCCCATCCACCTGCTTGGTTGATATACCAGTCTGCTTTTCGGCCCTTTTCGTAAGCCACAGTGTTTGGATACATCACGTCACCGCTAATCTTTACGGTTCCATTATACTCGGGAACGATGATTCTATCGAATTCTCTTAGCACCAAATCGGCATCTCCTCCTGGTTCTTTTAAAGCCTTATCAAGTTCGATACCCACATAATATGTATCGCCTAAATCAAGCTTTTTCATATCAAGAGAGTCTTTCTTGCCACTTTGCATCTGTGCCATTTTGATTACAGTTTGCATTCTTAATCGCTCATCAGGAGTGATTCTGCGCTCTAAACGTGCACCAGGTACATAAGCAAGGTCGGTTACTCCGCCCGCTTTCTTAATGATATCGCTGAGTCGTTCGTTCTTACTTGATAGTGTATAAGTACCTGCAAACATCACATTTCCTTCTACTTGGATATTTTGTTGATGGCTATAACCAGGGCTTTTGCGTACATATACCTCATCGAAGGGCTGTAATTCGAATCCAGGAGTACCGTCAATAACAAATCCTTCCTTTAATGCAAAGGTGTAAGTCTTAGCAATTACGCTATCATTGGTTAGGGCTTTAGGATTCAATATACGACGAGCTACGTCTACTTTAATGATAGATGCCTTGTCTTTTAGGCCTCCTGCTTGTAAAATAAAGTCTTCAAGTGTTTCGTGATCTGCATACACATACATGCCAGGATAATTCACTTCGCCATGTATAGTAATTGTTCTTTTGGTCTGCATTTCACTCTTTGTGGGAATAAAAAGGACGTCATTTTTCTTCAAAGGCACGTCAGCAACGGTTCCATCCATTATTCCTTTGACGTCAACAGCAATAACTTCGAGTGTTCTATCACTCTTCATACGATGAATAATAGCACGATTTGTAAATGCTTCTTCGGTTAATCCTTCTGCATGTTCAATTAAAGTGCGTACGCTATTGATGTCTTTTCCGATGTTATACATACCTGGACGGAAGATAGCACCTTTGATTTCAACCATGTTTTCATATCGATTAATGATTGAATCAACGCCGATAGAGTCGCCATCAGCTAAGTGGAAAGAGTTGATATCGAATTCTCCTATGTTGAAAACAGAATATTCTCTGCCTGTCTTTCGTAGCAAACGAACAGCCTTTGTGTAAGCATCTCCAGTGAAACCTCCTGAATATTTAATGATAGAGCCAACGCTTTCGCTCTTCTTCATTTCGTAAATCATTGGGCGTTTCACCTTTCCTGAGATGGTAACCAAGCAGTCGTAAGGACCAACAACGATTACGTCATTGTCCATAAGACGAATGTTTCCTGTTAGTTTTCCATTGAGAATGTAATCGTAGATGTCTACAACTGTAACCAAACGGTTTTGACGATATACCTTAATATTACGCAAAGTACCGAGGTCGTTGATACCTCCTGCCATATAAAGAGCATGGAATACGGTTGCAAAAGCAGAAAGGGTATATGTTCCGGGCACTTTAACTTCACCCATAACATTCACCATCATGGTCTTGGTTTGACCCACTGTGAGCTTTGTTTTCGAGCTACTATAACGTGCGCCCAATAGCGAACGCACCTTAGCATTAGCCTGTTCGACAGTTAATCCACTCACTTTTATAGGTCCAAAGTCTTCTATTGTCACCTCACCATCAGGCGAAACAACAACATTAAAGGTCTTTTGTGAAGCGCCATAAACATCAATTATGACGTTATCTCCAGGTCCTAATACATATCGTTGAGGCGTTGCTATATTCATATTAGGTTCGAACGACAATTCTTTATTGTTGAAGATATCTCGTCCGAACACTCTTTTCTTCATCTTACTCTTCTCGTCAAGCAACTCTTTTAGCCACTCAATAGAATCCTTAGGAGTTAAATAAGATAATTCTTTTTGCATCAATAAGAATTCAGGGTCTTTCTCATTGATTTCTATTCTGTCTGCACTATTACGCTGAATGCGATTGTTTGAATATTTATTTAATGCGCTATTGGCTGCATCTTGTTTGTTTTTACGCATTCTAGAATCATCTGGTTGCAATGTTTCATCACTTACATTGCCGAGTCCTTTTTGATTCATTTGTCGGTCGTATTTATCCTTTAATCTTCTAATTTGGGAGATATCTACACCGCTTTGCATCAGCTTTGTGACGATTTGCGCTTGAGATGAGCCTGCTTTTTGCTCTCTTTGAATCATTCGAATCACTTGATCATCGGTCATTCCAGATTGTGCATACAAGCATTGAGCAGCACTTATCAATAGAAATATGCAGAAAAATAGTTTTCTCATGAATATATATGTTGTCTTAAATTCTCTGTATTTATAAATAAAATGAGGCGTTGGGGTATAGTCAATCAATTGCTATCGGTTCGGCCTTAGTATATATTTATTAACGCTTAGAGTTGTTTTTTGTTGTGTAATTATTTGCTTTTATGTAATAACGGGTTGAAAACACCCTTGCAAAAGTAATAAAAACTTCTGAAAATCAATTAAAGAATAGGTGTTAATATGGGTGGAAGAGTGGCTATTTTTGCTTTCATATAGCTATAACTAGTATGTAGAAGTGTAGTAGTTGTATTTTTATTGTTATAGTTTTGTGTGGTGAAACGAAAATAACTGATAGACAATTGCTTTGATATGAGCATGAGTAGGCAACTCGATAGTAGAAAGATAGTATTCCTAATGATGTGTTATAAGACTTCCTTTTTATACATTGTGAAAGGGAGTTTTTAGGCTATTGTGAACCAACTGGATTTCATCTTCTTTGTATGAGTTGTTTTACTAGGCATAAATAGAGTAAAATGTGTGTTCTTATTTTATGTAAAAAGAGAGAGAGAAGGAGTGGGTTTGAAGGCAAAAATAAATGGCTTTAAATAACGAACTTGATGTGCTTTTAAAAGAATAGTTGAGTGTTTTATATCTTATTGTATTTCAGTTATATTCCGTTTTGTTGTTGTTTACTTCTAAATGTATTTTTTGTTTCGTGAAAATCTTGATGATTAGACTCGTTTATTCTCCTCTTTTTTCGATTTATTTTGTAACATAAAAATCACAAAAGTAGGTTCGTAAATTCTCTGTTTTTGTCTTATTTCTTTTCGGTTGTATTCTTATTCCGTTTTGTTTCCATTCTCTTTCAATATAAATAGGGTAGATGTTGGGTTTCATACTCATTTATATTAGTGCATCTTATTGTAATATTTAATTATGTACCTAAGATATTATTACTATCTTTGTAACGTAAGAGTTAACGAATCTCGTGTACAAAATCGTGTACGACTTGTTTTAGCTTTGTTTTCAAAAGCATGCAAATTGCACGACAAAAGCATTGTTATTACGATAAAACTCCATTGCTTTTGCATTATAAAAGCAATGGAGTTTGCACAAAATTTGTATCGATTGTGGAGCTGGTGGTAAATGAACTTACCTATATTACTCCTTGATAATCAGATTTTTAGCATAATCTCAATTTCTACTGTAGCCAATTTGTAGCCATTTTAGATAAACTTGAGAGCACGTATAGAAGTCGCATGTACTTCTTATTTTTCAGGTTCAAAGTTACAAAAAGATGATACATCCTCCAAATATTTGATAGAAAATGTTTTATAGATTCTTTGGCTACAATTTTCAGTGCAAGGTGCAAGCCTATATATAGAGATAGGTCTTGCACCTTGCATTGATGGACCTTACCTTATTTTTTATACCGTTGATTATCAATACGTAAAATGGTATTATACTACCAGAAAATGGTATTTTAATATTCTATCTAAAGCCTATTTCATTAGGAACTTTGCAGCTATAATAATTACAATTATGTATATTATGGCTAATAAAAACAAATTAAAACCCAAAGGGCATCTTTATATTAGTACCCCTACACTTGAGAGTTTAGTTCTTTTATGTGATAATGCAAAAGAAGCTGCTCATATAAGTGGCATTGAGTATTCAAATTTCCTTAAGGCTTGCAAGATGGAAAAGGATATAAGATTTAGCACATATCGAAAGTGTGCTGCAGGCTTGGGGAAAGAAGTTCTAGTTATTCATCTTCCTTTGGGAACCATAGAATCAATGATTGAGCCTAAGACTCATGTGAACGGTTTTTATGAAACTATAGAACAAGATAAATTGATTAAGGTGTTGATGGCGGTTATGCCGAGTGACGGAATAAAAATTTTTAACTTCATGGAGGATTTCAAGAGACACCTAACAAGTCACGACAAAGAACATCTAATGAAACCATTTTTATCAGCTATTATTAATCTTTGCCAAACCCTACTTAAAGAAGATGGAACACCACGAAACACTCTCCCTAATAAATGAACTTCAAACACTTCGTGAAGAATTTAGACAGATAGCCTGCTTTATCAGGGAGCTAAAGCGTGATTATTCCGTTTTGGAGGAAAAGATTGAGTTGAGTTCGGCAGATGTTCTGCACCTGCTTGGAATATCAAAGGCATCACTTGCAAGATGGAGGGAATCTAATTCTATTCCGTATAGGTATGTATCAAGTAACCATGTAGTTTATCCATTTAAAGGACTCTATCTCTCTGTCAAGACGGGTAGAGCCACATTCAAGGGCTTTCGTCGTTTAGAGGCTTTGCAGCGTTTAAACGCTTACAAGGAAGGTGTGCTAAAAGGCTATATGGGAGAATCTCAAACCTTATTCGAAGAGCTATGAACATCAAAGAAGAAATATTATTGCGTACCAACAAAGGACTTGAAATATTCTGTTTCTATATGCCTATTGATTTCGTGATTAAGCGTAATTTTCGTAATCCTTTGTACGAAGATAAACGTGCTTCATGCAATATATATCTTGATAGAAAGTCAGACTGCTATCGCATGAAAGACTTTGGAAATGATGCTTATTCTGGAGATTGTTTTTGGTTTGCTGCCACAATGATAGGATTGGATATTAAGAAAGATTTTGTTAAGGTACTTGAGACTATTATTCGAGACTTGCAACTAAACATCTACATAGGAAAGCAAGAACACTTTGAACAACGAGCTACGATAATAAAACCTCCTAAACCGACTATTTTACAACCCGTAGACCAACCAAAGTTAATGGAAGAGAAGAAGTGGTATAAACTAATAGAGCAATCTTTTGGTATCGAGGAAATAAAATATTGGCAACAATATGGTATTGATTTCAATACCTTACAACGTTTTCATGTAAAGTCGCTTGCTCGTTATGAATCTATCTCTAATCAAGGTAAGCCGTTTACATTAGGAGCGACACATGACGAGCCGATGTTTGCTTACAATATGGGGACGTTTGTAAAGGTCTATCGCCCAAAGAGCAAACTACGCTTTCTTTATGGTGGCGAGAAAGTGACCGATTATGTCTTTGGTTTTCAGCAATTGCCAAGTAAAGGAGATATCATATTCATTACTGGTGGTGAGAAAGATGTACTATCTTTATCTGCCCATGGTTTTAATGCTATTTGTTTCAATAGTGAGACGGCAGAGATTCCTGAGAATATTATCGAAGGGTTACAGCTTCGTTTTCGACATATTATCATATTATATGACACTGATGAGACGGGAATAAGAGAAGCCAAACAACAAACAAATGCACTCATTCAATATAAGGTTTTGAGCTTGACCTTACCATTGCAAGGAATTAAGTCAGAGAAAGATATATCTGACTTCTTTGCCTTGGGAAATAACTCGAATGACTTGAAAGTTCTCCTTTCTGATATGTTTACCAATATGTATTCGCAGACAATGATGATATTAAAATCTTGTGAAATCGACTACGATAATCCACCTGATGCTTCAAAATCAGTTGTGGCAGTCAATGGTGTTCCACTCGGAACACAGGATAATCTGTTTTGTATTACAGGTGGAGAAGGAACAGGTAAGAGCAACTATATTTCTGGAATCCTTTCAGGCACACTTGGTTCGGAACGATTACAAGCAGAACAGACATTGGGATTAGAGATAACTGCTAACCCAAAAGGCTTAGCGGTACTCCACTATGATACAGAGCAGTCTGAAGCACAGCTGCACAAGAACCTGGGAAAGACACTTCGTCGGGCAGGAGTAAAGTCTGTGCCAGAGTTCTACCATTCACTCTACTTGGCATCACTATCCCGCAAAGACAGGCTAAAAATCATTCGTGAGAGTATGGACTTATTCCATCACAAGCATGGTGGCATCCATATTGTGGTAATTGACGGTATTGCTGACTTGATACGCTCAGCCAACGATGAAACGGAAAGTATAGCCATTGTAGATGAACTCTACCGATTGGCAGGTATCTACAATACCTGTATTGTCAGTGTGCTTCACTTTGTGCCTAATGGCATAAAGTTGCGTGGGCATATTGGTTCGGAACTTCAACGTAAGGCGGCGGGTATTCTCTCCATAGAAAAGGACGACAATCCTGAATATTCGGTCGTAAAGGCATTGAAAGTCCGTGACGGAAGCCCATTAGATGTTCCAATGATGCTCTTCGGTTGGGATAAAACTGAAGACATGCACGTCTATCGTGGCGAGAAATCGAAGAAAGATAAGGAAAAGCGCAAGACCGATGAACTCTTGCTTGTCATCAAATCTGCATTTCGGACCAAACTAAGGC
>ERZ773061.315-NODE-315-length-20455-cov-20.925343_pt1 | contig 20455 bp, 30 predicted proteins | sample MGYA00580627_ERZ773061 | MGnify/ENA primary metagenome ERZ773061 (study PRJEB29015, sample SAMEA2738119) | human oral metagenome | biome: human oral; feature: human-associated habitat; material: saliva | place: China | collected 2223 ...
CTAGGTTCGATGAAATACAGAGACCACAACAAGTATTATTTCATCACACAGGAGAAGCAGTATTTGATAGTAAAGAGTTCAGGAAGATAATAAAGAAAGAACTTGGACTGAAATACCAACTTAGTAGTACCGATAAGAAACTGAAAGAACATGATACTGACGTCTTCTTAATTGATACAACCGATGGTAACCTGTTTGATATACACTTTGGAATACTTGACTATATCTACACACACAGAGACTTGGGAAATTTTATCTACTATGTCCTCTATAATGAAGTCGACAAAGAACTAGTAGAGAAGATTAGCAAGATGGGATATAGTAATGTGAAGGCAGGGATCATAGAAAAAGGTAAGGAAGCCGAATTAATCAAGAACTTCATTGGGAAATAAAAAAAGAGAGTAGGATAGAACATAATCGTCTAACCTATTCTCTAGTTTATTTTTTGCTTATGATTACAGCACCATGAACCCACTTATCTGTTTCGTCTTTTATTTTCTTCTGTTTTATATCAAAATACTCAATCAGATCAGTAGTCTTTGGTGTAGCTCTGTACTCTTTCCTGTTATATATTTCTCCTAGTTTCTGTTTAATGTACGGGTTAGGATAAGACTGGCCCACTTTAAATTCATTATAGATATCCTCTTTTAATGAGTCTTTATCAAAACTCAAGATGTCAAGTTTTTTATTGAGTAGAAAAGTATTATATGCTTGCGCTTTACACTCATCAAGGCCTAGTACTTCTATATATTCCTGAAAGTGAAGTTCTGTTAAGTTGTCAAGTATATATCTCCATTCACTCTTGTCAAAATTATTATAACTTTCGCACAAGAATTTTAATTTCTTCTGCCTAGTATCTATCTTGTCATACTCTTCGAAGAACTCAGATACTTTATCACTCATAGCTTCAACAGTAGATACCTTACCAACCTCATTAAAGACTGTAAATCGATCTGCATACTCTGTCTGTTGCATATCAAAAGCACGCCTCTCTGATACCAGTACTAGTTTATTTAGAACAGGTGTAAGTTTTGGACCTCCTGTTTCTGGATCTTCTTCTACATTCACTGCCACATAATCATCTTTGTAGTTGAAGGTTCTTGCTATTTTTTGGTATGCTTCGGATAAGTCTCCTTTCAATACAGCCCTCGTCTCATCAAATATAGTAAGCAAGTTACCGGTCTTTTTAAGTTTCCAATCTATTCTCTCGTCAAAGCTTTTTTCGTTTATCTTATTCTTATCCAGTAAGTGCCTGAAATAAACAGTTGCCTCGTCTTTCCACGGATTCTCTCTAAGTCTTTGCCTACCTAAGATTTGTGGAAGATCTAGAGAAATATCAACTGCAAGTGTTTCTAGATTGGCATCACTAAGTACTACTGTCTGTGCATTGTCGGAGTAGAAATCGGCCCCTAAGTAAACAGTCCTAGTACAGAAGGTAAACATTTTTCTTGGTTCATTTCTCAACGGAACCCTACCTATGTTAAACTTTCTACCTAGTCTTTTCTTTATCTTCTTAGAGTTATCAGGGGTATCTGCTACTAATATATTTACTTGATCGGGTTTTAATTTCGCCCTTTTGATCAGGTTTGTAATATTGGCGACAGAGTTAACATAGAATACAACCTCTTTTGATTCTACCTTTACTACCTCACCATTATTATCTTTTACAAATTTATAGTTAAAATCACCCCCTAGATATTTTTTAATAATAGGACCAACTACTGTATACATGGCCTTCATACCTTTAAGTGTGAGTTTTGGCTTCCTTACTCTATCCTGGTCAAGTGCTTCCCAATCTAGCTCATAATACGGTAAGTCTTTAAATTCATCTAGCTGGTTTAAGTACTTTTTCATCATTGGTGTTGCACTAACATAACAAAGCTTCTTCACTTCTTGTAGATTCTTAACAAATACCATCTCAGTGTCAGGCTTGAATCTACTGTCGGTGAATATACTCTGAAATTCATCCACGATTACTCTGAAATTATCAAGCTCGTCAATGCTCTTAATAATATCTTTGACAATCCTGAATGAATCATAAGTAACCAGGATCTTCACTGGCTTCTTAAGAAATCTACAGCCTATGATATACTTCTTCAAATCCTCTCTTAAGCCATTGAAGAAACCTGTTTTTTCTTTTTCAGCTTGTTCAATCTCCTCCTTTGTCGGTACTTTTTCCTCTACAAATATACTACCACCCCTTTCTTTCTCTATTTTTGTAAGGTCTTTATCAGTCCTTGTTTCTTGTTCATACTTATTTTCAACTAAGAATACATCCCCTACATGTTGATCATACTTATTCTTTAGTAAGATCTTTCTAGGACTGCAAAGTATTATATCCTCACTGTTTTTAGCTGGGTCAATACAATACTCTGTGAAACCACATCCAGGGATTTGTTTATTCAGGATGTGAGGGAAATCATTAATTTTAAAGTCTGGGATTTCTGAGATGTACCTATACCCCTTAGGTACTTCTACTACTATTGCTCCTTCTTCGGTCATAATAAATTATTTAAAAGGTTTATAATCATTGTTCCGGGCTTAAGCGGCCTTTTTTGGCAGCGGCCCGCTTAATGCCCCTATCTATTACATAGATAAGTCTTTTAGAACATCACTACTACAATTTTACCAAATTCATTGAATTTTTTGACAGAGTACGTAAAGAATATATGCCGATTTTGGAAATAGTCACCCCTATATTCATCTGTAGTGTTCATACAAAATCCCTCGCCACGGGCTCGGTATTTTCCTGTATCCTAACCACAGATGTACTTCAGGGGTATTTTCAAGTTTACCCTTAGGACCGTCGAGCCGTGCTCTGCCGGCGACGCCACATAAGGTGAATACCTTCCCCGGGTTCAATAGGGTTCTCCTGAGTGGTAACGAGGGAGGTTCATATTGTGGCAACGGGAAGGCGGGGAGGGGAGCTGCAGGCTTACCCGACCTGTACTGGCTTCATAGTAAAAAAAAAAGTAGGACAAACAGCCTAACCTACTCTCTATGCTTATTTCTTACTAACTATACAGATTCCATTTATCCACTTACCTGTTTCATCTTTAACACTCTTACGTTTGGTGTCAAAGAACTCATCTAGATCAACAGATTTTGCAGTAGTTCCGTAATTCCTCTGACTATATATTTCCCCTAGTTTTTGTTTTATGTATGGGGTTGAATAAGAATTACCTACTATAAATTCTCTAAAAATATCAGCCTTTAACTCTTCTTTATCGAACTCTACGTTACCTGTTTTCTTACTAATTATATAAAAACCATTTACCCAATTACCAGCTTCATCTTTTGCTTTCTTGGATTTAATATCAAAATATTCACCTAAGTCACATGATTTCGGTGTAGCTCTAAAATTATTTTTATTATAGATCTCACCAAGTTTTTGTTTTGAGTATGCATTCGGATAAGCTTGTCCTACTTTAAATTCATTATAGATATCCTCTTTTAATGAGTCTTTATCGAAACTTAAGATATCAATTTTCTTATTTAGTAGTGACGTATTATATGCCAGTGCCTTACACTCATCAAGACCTAGTACTTCTATGTATTCCTGAAAACGAGTCTCTGTAATACTTTCCAATATGCAAGTTCTCTCCAGTTCGTTAAAATTCGGAAGTTTTTCACACAAGAACTTCAGCTTTCTCTGTCGAGTGTCTATCTTATTGTACTTATCAAAGAATTCGTTAAGTAGTCCTTTTTCGTCGTCGGTATAATCTAAGAGATCAACGTTATAATAGTCTTTTATGAACTTAAATATATCATCTAATTCGGAATCAATGAAATGATTTATTAATCCTTCTAGGTCCCCACTATAAGATTTTTCTATTAACCTCCAATTCTTAAGTAGTATCCCTTTATACCTTTTTAGATGTTTATTAAAATCTCGTTTCCTACCACTTGATTTTCTTAAGTAAACATTAAAATTCTGCCTATTACCACTCAATTTTCCCTGCAATTTTAAGATATCTTCCCTTGTGTTGATACTTTCTATAAGCTTTTCTACTTCTTCATCTAATATAAAAACTTCAACCTGATTCTTATATCTCTTACCAATAGAGTCTAGATAGTAATGTAGTATTTTCTCACACTTCCTATCAAAGCTCTTATCAGATAGAACTTTCATTACTCTGAAAATATAATTAGTAGACTTATAATCCTTTAGTCTCTTCTTAAAATTTTCAGAGAATCCAACCTTAACTACGATAACCGGCTCGTGTACGCTATCGCCAGCGAGTGTTTCCAAAAAGTAAACCATAAATTATTCTTCTTTTTATTAATTATTTTGAGCTTAAGCATGGCCTTTTTATAGACTTACTTAAGCCCTTTATCATAGATAAGTCTTTTGAGATGAGATCATTACAAAATTTTCCATTATGACAAGTAGTATTAGAACCTAGAATATTTAAAACTAACAATCTTACCTGTGCTCCGACCATTGTTCCTTATTAGTGTGAGAATTAATTACATTATATATTGCGATGAAAGTAAATCAGTTTAGAGTTATTATTGCAGGTAGTAGGAGTTATACCGATTATGCTCGATTAAAGGAGAAGTGCTTATACTACCTAGGAAAAAAGATGTCCGACTTATCATTAGAGGTTGTTGTCATATCTGGTCATGCTGAGGGTGCTGATAAACTAGGTGAGAAGTTTGCAGGTGAGTATGGCCTTAGGTGTGAGGTATTTCCGGCGGATTGGAAGAAGCATGGTAAGAAAGCGGGTTATCTCAGGAACTTACAGATGGCAGAGACGGCTAACGCAGTGATTGCCTTTAAGAGTGCGTATGCTGAGAATAAGGGAACTGAGATGATGATTGACATAGCAAGAAAAAAGAATATACCAGTTAGAGTAGTAGAAGATGAAGAAGAATAATATTAGTTTTGCGGCGATATCAGACTTACATGGAGATCTTGAGGTGAGTCTAGATAAGGAGGTTGATTATCTTATTATTGCGGGTGACTTAGTACCTCTTAATATTCAACAAGACGATAGAAAGGTTGAGAAGTGGTTAAAGAAGGATTATCAGGAGTGGGTAGAAGGTTTGCCAGTGAAGAAAAAGGTCCTACTAGTGGCGGGGAATCATGACTTTTACATGTACAATAAGGGTCTAGATAAAATTGTCACTGCCTTAGGTCCTCGTACTACTTATCTATGCAATTCCAGTACTCTCTTACTTGACGATGACCTACCAAACCATCTTGTGTATGTGTATGGTTCTCCTATGTGTAAGATCTTTGGTGATTGGGCTTTTATGTACACGCCAGAGTATCAGAGGGAGGAATTTGACAAGGTAAGAGGTAAATCAAAGGAGGCGCTAGAGAAGGAGTTTGATGGTTACGCTATTAAGTCTCTTGTTATTACTCATGATGCTCCTTATGGTTGCAGTGATATTGTTCTTCAGCCTGATGTTTATTGGGGTGGTAGTTCTGTTGGTAATAAGGAGATCAGAACATTACTAGAAGATATGAAACCGGACCTTAATATTCACGGACACCTACACACATCGAATCATGACGCAGAGTATATAGGTCCTACGGAGGTTAGATGCGTCAGTCTCCTCGATGAAAATTATGTCCGTGCTTTTAGTCCATATTATTTTGCCTTATGATAGAGAGAAAGTATAAGTGTCCTGTTTGTGGTAGTCAGTTAAGGGTTGCCAGTGTTGAGATTCCGGAATTTGCTTGTATGTGGGATGTAATACCTGCCCACCTAAGATATACGGTACTGTGTGATTCTTGTAGGTACTGTAAGTCGGTAGATAATGAGAGTGAGCTAGATAATCTAAGTGTTGATATTGATGAGGTAGTTGTTAGGTTATTCAAGACAAGATTAGGTGTAGATAATAAGGATGAGATAATTAAGTGGTTACGTGAGAATATTAAGTAAGCTAGGGGTAATACCTTAGCTTATTTTTTGCCGTAGTCCTTAAGAAATAAGGGCGTTTGAGATCCCCTTGATTTCTTATTAGTGTAGGAAGTATGAAGGCCTCGAAAATTAATGCAGTTTGAAAAGGCCTCGATTTCTTATATATGTAGGAGACATGGATAAACAGGTCATGAGGTAGTAAGTTTCGTGGATGTTTAGTTTCGTGAGGAGATCTACTAAGTGACGACTAGATTAGTATTGCGGTATGTAATGCGGTTCTAGTGTTTGCATGATTCCTACGTAAAGAACCTGAAATTTATATTATTAAGACACAAGAAATTAATGCTTGAGGTGGGGCGATGCTCTGCTGAAAAACTGGGGACCTATAAGGACTACTAGTGGCATTAATGTGTAACAAGAAATTTTAAACCATATTATAAGACACAAAACCTTCTTAATTTTATATTGTTAACGTTTTGTGTTAGGTTGTGGTATAACAGTTCATAGTTTAACTAAAACCAGTATGCGGCTGAATAGTCAATTACTGATGTGGAGCCTAAGAACTTCACTGAACAATCACAGCCTTACTAGTTAATTAGTATAAGGTTGAGAATAATCGATAGAGTCAGATAGAGGTATACAATGACTATAGCTTATATGGGACTAAAGCGCTGTAACAATTAAGTTGCAGGTAGAACTTGGTTTGAATCCAAGTAGTTATGGTGTCTACTTGATAATATCGACCATAGAAAATACTTTTATGGAAATACAAGAAAATAAATTAACACACGTAGAAACACACGGGGAATTATAGGAGCCACCCTTTTCAAATGATTTTTATAATGCGCCGTGTTTCTAGGGGCAGTACTTGAGATATAGTACTGCTCATTTTTTCCACTTCCCCGTCTTGTATTCCTTAACAGTGTAATTAAAACAAAGTATTATTATGAAAGATGAATTTAAAGTAGGAGACTATGTAGCTATTTCACCAGACCTAACATTTAAGTATGATTGGGTATCTGGTAAGGTAACTGGTATTGAAGAACATGAAGATAGAGGAACCGTTATAGTCGCAGAACTTCCAGAATCCGGTGAAATCTTTTTTGGTAGTAAGTTTAATTTTATTAACTTGGGTGACTTAGACGAAGAAGAAGAGAACGAAGATGAGGATGAGGAATACGAATACGACGAAGAGGAGGACAGCGAATGATGGATATTCTATTAATCTGCCTGGCGGGTATTTTTGTTAGTGCAGTGGTTGTAGTTTCACTTGTCTTACATTTTTCTAAGGAGGATGACAAGAATAGTGAGCTTGCATGTCCAGACTGTAAGAAACCGAGTCGAGATATTAGGCTTGTCAGTGAGGTAGTATCAGGGAGTGAAATTAAGTCAACGTATAAGTGTAAGAATTGTAATAGGTTAATAAGAAAAAGTAAGAAACGATGAAGATTTGTATTGATTTTGATGGTACTGTTGTTAGTCATGAATTTCCAGAGATTGGCAAAGATATTGGTGCAGTGCCAGTTCTTAAGAGACTAGTTGAGGCAGGACATGAGCTTATTCTCTATACAATGAGAGGTGAGCCAACAAGTCCAGGTGATCCAAACTACTTAGAGGAAGCTGTGGATTGGTTTGCGCAGCGAGGCATTCCATTGGTAGGTGTTAATGAGAACTTGACACAGAATAGATGGACAAGTAGTAGGAAGATTTTTGCACATCTCTATATTGACGATGCTACCTTAGGTGCCCCATTGAAAACCGATCTCTCTATTAGCGTTCGTCCTTTTATTGATTGGACAGAGGTTGAGAGATTGTTAGTAGAAAAAGGTATTATTTAACTGTAAAAAAAAGATTATGGAAGATAAGAAGAAAGAGAAGAAAGACTACTTGAAGTTAATGACTGAGAGATATGGTTTTAATTCAGGTAGTCTCAAGTGGGTTCCAGGAGGCTCAGAAATTTTACAGCTCATTGGTCAGTATGCAGTATATGTAGACTACCAGAAAAAGAGTAGTGGTGATGGTTATGATACTAAGTGTGAGAGGGTAAAGATTAATAAGATTAGTGGATATGACCCAATTACAATGACATACCAGATTGAGTACTATTTTCCAGAGCGTGCAAAGAGTACAGCTGAGGATCATAAGGTCTACACTGAGAAGATCATACCAGAGGGATTTAGCTTCGACATCACGGGTCAAGGCCTTCAGTCTAGTATGAATCGTTTTATGCCGCTTAGTCTTCACTGTAAGATGATGGAAGAGTCATTCTTATTTGATAGGATGTCTAGTCTTTATGCAGAGAGAGATACCTTACCATTTACTGCTCTTGCCGATATTAGTGAGACAAAGAAGCAGGGTGAACTATTAGGATACTCAAGAAATATTCAGGCAACGATTAAGAAAGAGTCTGGTGAGTTCTTAGTAGGTAGGGTTAGTAGTCTTAAGCTTCATCATGTTAAAGGTGATGAGTGGAGAGTTATATTTAAGCTGGATAAAGATGATACAGTAAATTATAATATTGTATTTGATAAGTCTGACAAAGAATATAAGCTCACTGTATTTGGTGATTACATAGGGACGATTAAGTTCTTGGATGTAATGGACCTATGAAATTAGCGGTAGATACTTACTATTATTCAGACAACCTCGCATTAACTATTGGTGTCTTGTTTAATAGGTGGACAGATGATGAACCCGCCGAAATAATAAGTAGTATCTGCACTAGTTTTTCGTCCTATATACCAGGGGAGTTCTACAAGAGAGAGCTTCCCTGTGTTCTTGGCTTGTTAGTAGAGAAAGTAGACATGGACAAGGTAGAGACGATAATAGTGGATGGATTTCTTAGGCTTAGGTTCAATGATGGTACGGAGAAAGATGGCCTAGGGAAGAAACTATTTGATGAACTGAACATGCCGGGTCTAAAAATAATAGGCCTAGCAAAGTCTGAATTTTGTAGGACGGATGAGATTAGTGCATGCTTACTTAGGGGATCGGCGGAAAAACCATTATGGGTACAGGGTATAGGTCTTCCAGATAATGTAGCAGCTGGAAATATTAAGATGATGTCAGGGGAGTTTAGGATACCAAAGCTCTTAAAAATACTTGACAAGGAAACAAAGAAATATAGGTAGGGATAGTTTAATGTCCTTACCTTTTTTATTCTCCCTTACAATCCTTAATAGTAGATGAATAAATTTAATTATTATAAATTATGGGAAAAATTAAGAAAGTAGAAAGATTTAACCTCCCAGAAACAAACAGTAGCTCATCTCACTCTGTTGTAATTAATAGAGCGAGTATTGAGTTATCTAGTGACATAGACCTGGACGAAGACGGTGATATTGTCTTAGAGTCCGGTAGATGTTTCGGATGGGAGTGGAAAGCAATGAATTCAATAAAAGACAAACTACTCTATGTCTGTGGTATCTATTATCATAGCACTAAGTGGAACGAGAAGTCATATGCACAAAAATATATGGATGTTCACAAAAAGCTATCAACGCTCAGTAACTTAGTTTGCAAGTTTACTGGTGCTAATGGTATTAAATTTACTTGGGTCAATAGTAAGACCGATGATGGAGGATATCCAGAAATTGACCATGAATCTACTTGCATCTTTGATCATATCGTTGACAATAAGGACAGCTTAAAGAACTTCCTATTTAACAGTAAGTCGTGGTTATTTACAGGCAACGATAATAGTGATGAAACGGATGAGTTCTATAATCCTGCATTTGATAATAGTAATATAGTAGGTGCAGAGGTAACTTTGGATTACGGCGGAGAGGTTGGTAAGGTTCAGTTTAATATCCCTGAGTATCCTATAGACCTACTAGAGTGTTTCTATGCAGACTATAACTACTTATCCAGCTCTCAGTTTTCTTGTGAGATAGCTAATAGTATTGTTTTTGAGAACGGTACTGCTAGATCAATGACACCGGAAGACAAGAAGATATTAACAGGGTCAGCTAAGAATGATAGTATATACTTCCTGATCAACTTAAGGGACGATCTAGGGGTGTTTCCTGTTAATAGTGAGTGGCATCGTTTGGCAAAAGGGCACGATGATTACCCATGCCTATACTATGCAACTAAAGATTTTGCGAGTAAGCTAATGACCTTTGGGAAGAAGGATGAAAATCATGTATTTGGTGATCCATTATTTGGTCAAGATGCTGCTGAATTTATCGAGAGTAATTATGATGGATTAATTAGAGTAAAATTAAACGTTAAGGTCAATGAGTAAAGAATTAGTGAACACATTCTTTTATAGCTGTTCAAAATATATTAATGATAATAAGAGCTATCAGTATATAAACGGAAGCTATTTTGTAATGAGTCGTCGAGATGGTTCTAAGGTGAAGAGAGCACTTAGATTCGATGAGGACTTGTGTGCAGATTTTCCCGACAGTATTGACCTTAAGATAACCAATGCATGTAGTATAGGTTGTAAGTATTGTCATGAATCTAGTGTGGCTGGTGCAAAGAAGTTCAACCTAGAGAAGACAATTGAGGTCCTAGATAAGCTCCCGAAGTGTGGAATTGAAGTTGCAGTAGGTGGCGGTGATATTTTTGATGAGGATTGTATTAGTGATGCAGAGAAGCTAGTAGGGTGGCTGAGGGCAAACAATTTCCAACCAAGAATAACAGTCAACTATAAGACACTTCAGAGAGAGTATGACGGTGACCCAATCAGCAGCTATAGTATAGTAGCCAATTGTTATGAGGCAGTTGGCGTTAGCATTGAAAAGATCCCAGTTGTTGATGAACTATTCAAGAGCGTCTGTAGGTTGGAGAGGTCTGTATTTCATATTATCGCTGGTATATTTCCGGTTGATGATATTATGAAGCTCTATGAGATTGTCAATGAAAGTGCTTACCTAGATAGACCTGTTAGAATTTTAATACTAGGCTATAAGCAGTTTGGTAGAGCAGCAGGAACTAGTGTAGATCTCGAGAACTGGAAGAAGGGTATTAAGAAATTAATATTCGAGATCAGAACAGGTAAGACGTCTGTACCTAACCCAAATATTGTGATAGGTTTTGATAACTTAGCATTAGAGCAGCTTGATATCGAATCATCACTACTACCTGATGAGTGGAATAATCTCTTTTGCGGTTGTGACTTTTCTTCTAGTATGTATGTAGATGCAGTAGAAGAAACATTTGGCCCAACTAGTAGAAGTCCAAAGGAGGAAAGGGTTAGTTGGGATAGTACAAGTATTGTTGAATATTTTAATAAGAATCACCTATGATACCAGTATTTCTAGAACAACTCAAGGAACTTCGCCCTACTTTTAATAAGGAGAAGGCGATTAAGTTCAGGTATAGACTTAACCTGCCCGAACATTTAAGGTGGACAGACTTTAAATTGAATAGTGGCAAGATTATTTGGTATGATTGGTTTGTAGGATCTGTTACTGTCCTCAACCCAGCCGACACCGATACTGAGGATACGTTAAGAGAGGAGCTTAGTAAGGAGGATTCAATCGACTTACCTGGCTTTACCTTGACAAGACTTAGTGATACTACTAGTTATACTGATAATGAGTTCTTAAGGACTAGTGAGGTTCGTCTAGTAGCGGAGGTCGATTCTGGATATAGTTACCTTGATATCGGGAGTTATAGAATAGATTATAAGCAAGATGAGTTTTTTAAGTTTGAGACTATATATTATATGTTCGATTTTGGAAACTGTCTCTGTTATGATCTGAAGTATAGGTGTGGTGCATCTAGAAGGTACTTGGAAAATCTTGATGGACTATTATCATATTTAATTAAGAACAATGAAGGAAGCAGCCGTTACTTTAAAGAAGTTAGTTATTAATGTAAATAGAACCCTGATCTGGTATAAGAAGAATGGGTGGATAGATTGTCGTAGAACACCTAGCAGTGGTCAAGAGATTATTGCAGAGATGAGTGATTTCTTGGATGCTAGACTAAACAGGGAAGCTTGGAATATTCCTGAGTTTAGAGAGGCAGAGGAATTACTAGGTGGACATCTATTCAAGTTCGAGTCTATTACAGGCATTGATGAAGTTAGGAAGAAGTATAAGCAAGCAGTTTTTACTCTAACAACGCCAGAAAAGGTAATAGAGCCAGATGAAAACCTTATTAATGTATTAAAGTCGGTAGAGAAATTTATTGGCGGTACAACTATTAAATTTAATGGCGTTAAAGTAAAAGTTAAAGTAATAATAGAAAATTAAGGTATGAAGTGGAGATTAGTAACAGAGCTTAGTGCATTAGTAAGTAACCAAGAAAATAAGGTCTGGCTCTACATGGACGGAAAGAAAGTGTATAAGTCCAATGTAAGAAAGATGATCAATGGTGACTATAGAGCAGCTAACCTTGTGCTTGATGATGTGCTCTTGGATAATAATGAGTTCCAAGTGAAATTAGGTAGAGAATTTAGAGTATTTGTTAAATCTAAAGAACTACCTAAGAAAGATGAATGGTACGAGCTATGTAATTTCGCAAAGGATAGAAGGTACCTAGGTAATATCTTGGAAGGTTGCAGTATTGACAAGGGAATAGTCAATGATGGTTCTGTGTTTGAGGCTGCATTTTCAGAAGATTATCCTGGCGAGGTAGTACTTGCTTGTAAGACTATGAAAGAGTACGATGAATACTTTGACGAGATGACCAGGGTTGTTAATTGTAGTATATTCAAGAAAACTGGATGTGCTAAGTGGAAGCCTGGTTATAGATATGATACAGAAACACAGACTTACTACTACTTAGGTGAGGTACTAGTCAGGAGAAGAGATAACTTAGACTCTGAACTATTAGTAGACCCACAAGATTACGTTAAAGGTTATCTAGTAGTAGGTAAGATTAACAAAGATACTGAGAAATCTGTAGAGGATGTACTTAAGAATCATGTATTAGGTCAAGGTACAGACGGCGATGAGAATAAGATACAGGTCCTATTTTCACCTAAGCCTATGGTAGAGAGCGGTAAAGCACTTGAACCAATAGACGGATTTGATATTACTAACTATTGGGGATTGATGATTGACAATGCAGTAAGTAAGTGTACAGTCCCTTATGGTGGTGATAGGTGGAGAGATTATACAGATCTTTTCAGTATATTTGAGCCCCTTAGTTTGATGTCGGATAAAGTAAAAGACTATAGTAATCTTGACGCGCCTGTAAAGGAACAGCTAGAGGTTGTCTTAAGTACTACAATCTTAAATACTATCATCTCAACTAACTCTATTCAGAAGGGAGTTACGATGTTTAGTATCACAACGAATAGTACTAGTCAGGATACGGAATTGATCAATGATGTAGTTGAGTCTTATTTTATCAACACAATGAATGATAATAATGTCAGTAGAGTGTCATACTATACAAGTCTCTTTAATGAGCTAGGTATCAGCGTGAAGGATATTACTGCTGGCATTGTAGACTCTTATTCAGACGAGGGGACTATATTCAAAGACCTCAATAGTATGTATAGTTATATCGAGCTGTACAGAAAAAATCATTGGGCATACGAATCTGAGATATTTGATCAACTAAATAATTCAGTTAAGTTTGGAACACCTAAACCAATACCTCTTACTAGTAAACTTAGTAGGGTTGTGGCTGACGTAATAGTAGAGCTAGTTGATAAAGCAAGGGAGAGTTACGGTACTTGTATCTGTGAGTATAAGGTAGAGAATAATGGGACAACTAGAACCCCTCTTGAATACGAATACTTTAAGATAACACTAACAGATATCGTAAACTACTATAATGGGGTCTCAAATGTACCTCAATCCCTTAGTAATGAGTTAGTAGCTTGTAGATTTCGAGAAGTCATATTAAGGACTGACAGAAACTCCAAAGTAATAATTTAATAAGAAGTATTATATGAAACAAGATAATATTAAAGTAGAGGGCAAGGTGTCTCAGGAGTTGGGTAATTCAATGTTTAGAGTTACCCTAGATTCCGGACATGAGATACTTTGCACTATTTCTGGTAAGATCAGGAAGAATTTTATCAGAATCATGGCAGGTGACGGTGTAGTAGTAGAAATGAGCCCTTATGATTTGACAAAGGGTAGAATTATTACTAGACTTCCACCTAACAATAAAAAGAATTAACGAGAGTAATTAATATAATTGTTTAACCCAGATTAAATTTATTAAAAAATGGGACGTACTAGATTACACAACACAATGATTGGAAGAGTATATCCATTCTTCCTTAACAACACAAATCTTCAGAGTTATTATCTTTACCAGGTTAACACGCCAGGTATTAGTTCTAATGAGGTACCACTCTTGTCACTTACTAAGATCAGTGAGAAGACGATGAATAAGGGTGAGTACTGTATGAGAGAGGGTGACACTAAGAAATATGATCTTGATGTCATTTCTACTATCATTCATAATAGAACAAACTCATTTAAGAAGATATCCGACTTTATGTATAGGAATATCTTAGACAGAGCAGAGGGTGTTTATGGGAAGGCTGACTTATACTATGATCTTGGTAATTTCAAATTTCCAATGTGGGAGGTTGAGAATAATAATAACGTAACAAGAGCAATCATTGTGGGTGTCAGAGATCAACTTAGGTGGTCAAAGTATAGATTCCAGGAAGGTTGCTATGTTGATGTACTTGTGACACCTACTAAGTATGCTGTATTTAAGCTAGTAGGTGATAACAGTGATCAATTATGGTTGGAGCCTATTGGAGTTTATAATAATTACGATGTTGATCAGAAGAATAACCTAACAGGTTCTCTTAGTAAACTGAACTATCCAAAAACAAAGTGGTCAGGAGAAAGGAGAGCGTCTGATATTAACAGAGTAATTCGAATGATGGAGCAGAAGTCGTTTGAGGCTGCCGAAATCTAAGAAGTACTAATCGGGTTGAGTATACATTGTTATACTTGACCCTCTTTTAATTTTTATAACACATGGAAATAGATAATATTAATAAAGTAATCACAGCACTAGTTGGATTATGTAATAAGCTTGACAGGAAGATTAACAATATATTCTTAATCTTGTCTGGTGTATCTTGTATGGCTATGGTTGGTATGATAATTTACAGTGCCACACAAGAACAATACTGGACGGCTGGAATATCGGGGCTTGGTTTAATTATCTTAGTATTAGTGTTGTGGTTAGTAAGTCTCAGTTTTTCTAGGAGAACGATTGGCGGAAGACTTGAGTGCTTAATAACTTCCTCTAATATTGACGCAGTAAATATTCAAAAAGACTGCGTATACTTGAGGAGAATTGAAAGCACTAGAACAGACCCGCCAAAAGAAGAACAGGATTTTATTAGAGGATTATTTGAAAGCATACAGACAGTTGAAATAAAGATAATCGCCGCAAGAACAATGATCAGTAAGGGAATTTACTTGGACGATAATATTGAAGAATCTATTAAGAAAAAACCTTTAGAGACACATGAATATGATGACTTAGATTAATAGATTATGGAAGAATTAGAAATGTATGAGACTCTTGAATATATAAAAGATAGATTCGAAGGGGAGAATGAGGGGCTTAAGTTTTCATACTTAGGGGTTGATGAAAAAAGAAAAGATACCCTCTACGAATGCATGGAACTTGAACAAAAAGATAGGAGATTGCTAGTATCTACAAGTATTGGTAATTGTTGGCGTCTTCCTAGGTGTAGTGGAGTTAGATTTTTTGATGTTAAACACTACAAAGGCTACAATAGATTTCCCGAGGACAGCTGTAGGTTTATAGATGTAACTGGAGAAGAGAGTGTAATTTGGGATTGGTTCGAAAGACACTACTCTGACATTAGTGATGAGGGATTTGAATTAGATCTCGCCACTAAAAGAATAGGTAAGTATTTTAAATCAAGCCCTAACTATTTCAAAAAGCTGAGTAGGCTAGTTAAGTATGTGACGAGAAGATGGCCCAACAGATACTTAGAGAGGGAGTATAAGATTAAGTATATTCCAACTTACTATGAATACTTTGACGGAGATGAACATTTTGAGTCTAAAGTAGTGGAGGTAAAAATTCCAACATTAGTAAGTAGGAAGGAGAGGGATATTTCAGTTCTATTACAAGTTAGGAAAAATCTGGGAACTGATGGAGTAGAATTGAGGTGTGCAACTAGAACATTAAAACTTGGTGGTGAGTATCCAGAGCTAGAAAGTATTAACAATGAGGTCTGTGTAAGTATTGGGGATCTTGATATGACAGGTGGTAGTATGGAGCTGAAAGATTATGTAGAAGACCTAGTAGTAAGGGAGATTTCTAACTACTTATCAACTACAGACGACTTGGACACTAAAGAATTGGAAGGTATAGCAGATCTTTAATCATAAGAGAGGTAGGTATTAAGTACTTACCTTTTCTTTTTCCTCTTAATTCCTTATTAGTAGATTATTAACAAAAAAATATGAGAAAATGAATTACGAAGCAGAGACGAAGAAAACGTCAAATGGAAAATTAAGATCGAGTTTTTATTGGATCTTTTATAATAACGGTGAAGTCAAAGAAACCGTTGAATCAATTTGTATACTCACTACTATACTTGCTGTTATAATGATGGCACAGTTTCTAATGTCTGGAACAGTGACGAAACAGATAGGCGAGTGGGAGACTAGTACGGTTTCGAAGTGGCATGTAGTAGGTAAGTTCGTAGATGATACATATAGAGAAAATACTTACTACCTAGTGCTTCAAGATAGTAAGTATAAGTGGGCAAAAGATGTTAGCAATGTCAAATATAATATTACTAATATCGGAAGTACAGTCTCAGTTGAATATACTAAGAGTGACTTATTTCCAGAGAACAAGCCCAAATATCTTGCAATAATTGGATTTGTATCTTTTGCAATCCAGATACTCTTACTTATTGTCCTATTTATATGCATGGCTGATTTTTGGGAGAAGGGAGATACTGATTACCATAGATTTCATAGTTGGGTTAGGTCAAATAATAGTAGAGTAGATGATGACGACCTTAGAGTACAGAAGCAGTTCGACAGGTATGTTAGTAGGTATAACATAATGAAAGGGCTGGCTGCTATTCTAATGGTAGGTTATTCTACTTGGTGTGTGTACTACTTAGTATTAATTTGTAAACTGGTATAGAACCAATGAACTACGAAGTAAAATCTAAGAAAGGTAACCAGCCATTGAAGACTAGTATTTGGTGGGCTACTGTAGGTGAAAATGCGTGGTCTGAGGTAGGAATAACGAGCACTCTAATTATTATATCATTGTTCGTATTATCACTACAATGGATTTTTCGTAGTGACATGAAAGAGTATGCAAGAGAGTATCACACAAGAGTAGAAAGCGAGTGGAAGATAGTCAATAAGCTGGCAGAAAACGAAGAGAAATCAAGTACTTACTATCTGTACTTAAAGAATAGTAAGTATAATTGGGTAAAAGAGGTAGATGCACAGACTTATCTAACACATGATATTGGTAGTACTATTAAAATTGAGTACGACAAGGAAGAACTACTTGGAGGATCGGGTGTAAGTTGGCATGTAAATCTAGTAATGCTACTTACAATTTTTAGTATGATAATTTACTTAGCGGCTACATTATTTGTCGTTAGTACTGTAATGTTGATTGACACAGCAAACATAGATGACTTTACATTTAATGTATGCAGGGTTAATAATAGGGGATTGGATGACCTAGATCGTCACAACATAAAGAAGACATATAATAAGTATATTAAGATATTGAAAGCTGTGAATGTCTTTATTATTATATACTTTATAGGTTACACAGCATTTATGATAAAACAGTTTACATTTTACATGGGATGGTAAGATATTGGAGTTCAGAAAAAGATTATCTTAGGTTTCAATCAACTAAGAAAAAGATGTTCTGGTTGAGTTGTATTAATCTGTCTATGGTAGTACTAATAGCCGTGATCAGATTACTAGTGGGGCATATTCACTTAGTATCGGCTTGCTCTACTGTGTTTGTGTTTATCACTACTTTCTATTATGTTAAGCTACTAGAAAGGTATGACACAGTTAAGTATTGTTTCTTAAAGAGTCATGGTGGGAAGTACTATATAAATAAAGTAGTCCTACCAGAGCTTGCGTTTAGCTTGTGTTATATATTGACAGGGGCAGCAATAGTATATCAATTAATTTTTGAACTGCTTAGTAGGATATGAAGATAGGATTATTACTTGGTAGTTTTGACCCAATTCACATAGGTCACATTGCAATAGTTAGTAAGGTTTTGAATGAAGGGCTAGTTGATAAAGTATTGTTCTTACCAGCGGTGCAAAATCCTTGGAAACATAGAAAGGCAGTGGGTGTTGATCTAAGGGCTGATATGATAAGGTCCGCTATGTATGAATCTGGCTTTAGTAAGGATCAGTTTGGCATTGAGATAGTAAGTAAGCAGAACGAAGATGGAAATTACTATACCTACGATCAACTAGAGGCACTGAAGAATTTGTATGCCAGGGATATTGAGTTTGTAATACTTGGCGGGACTGACACTGTAAAAGATATGTCGAAGTGGTATAGAGGAGAAGAACTATTAAAGAACTGGAAGACTGTTGAAATAAGTAGGCCAGGATATAGTGATAGTATTTCCGACATGAGTATTACAGTGAGTTCTTCCGCCATTAGAAACTTACTGAGAAATAATAAAATCCCTCTCCCATGGATAACTAGAGGTACGTGGGAAATAATAGAAGAGAATAGGTTATACAGGGATTGAAAAAAAAATAAGTAGTAGATTTAATTTCTACTACTTTTCTTTTCGCTTCTCTTAACACATAGATAATACAAGCCATAGATCATCCACATTACCATAGAATCTTTTAAATGCCTCATAATCATATTCCCAGTTCTCCCCAATTGTTAATCCTACTAGTTTATTATAAAGTAGGTCAATGTTATCACTACTATACTTTTCTAATATTTCATCAACCTTCATACATAGTTAAGGAATTAAGGGGAAATAAAAGCTTAACCCATCTATCACAGACAAGTTAAGCTGAATAAAAACGTCACCTATATTATATCATCACATATAAGGGAACTAGAGGAATCAAGAAGAAAAAATAATTAGAGTAATCTACCCTAACCATTAAAATATATAACCTCTGGAAGCTTTAGTCCCTATTAATATTTTTTACTGCGTTTCGACAAAACATGTCTCATCAGATCAAGTATTTATATTCTTGATTACGCAAAATTATAACCAGAAACACATGTTCAACTGCGTCTCCGGTTATATATATTCTCTATTTATCTAGTGTCTCCCACCAGATCTTTGTTCCGTAGTATCCATATACTACTACCATAACTACCAGGTATATATCACATACCAAGTTAACTGTGTCGTTTCCTAGTTTAAAGTGCAGAACGACCACGCACAAGAAATACAATACAAATGAAAGTATTGATAATCCACTCATTATAGTTTTCATAATCTTTATTTTTTTATTGTTAATATGTCTAAGTGCTTACTATTCTTCAGCACTTGTTTGGTTTTTCTTCTTAGAGAATTTTTCAATATCCTCTAATAAATCTTTCTCAAAGCTATCATAAAATCTCTTGACAGCCACTGTCGCAACCGCAATGGCAGTTACGAATCCGATTGCAATAGTATTATTCTTCATTGCTTTCTTTCTCCAATTTTTCTAGTTTAGAATATAATTTTCTAACTCTCTTTGCTCTGTATAAGTCATATAACTTCAGAGCTGCTGTAGATACCACTACTATACCAATAGTAGAAATATCTGATAATTCTTTCTTCATAATCTTTGTTTAAATTGTTAATATGTTGCTAGGGCCTACTACTAGACCCCGTTTATTGGTTTTCTACTTATCGACCTTATCTAGAACCTTATTGCTAACGTTCCAGATGAATCCTACTATCAATACTACTATTGCAGTAAGGATAGTAATTCTCTCTCCTCTAAGATCTTTATCCATAATATAAGTTTTTAAATTGTTAATATGTACTGAGAGTGCTATTTAGCAGCACCCTCTAAAGGTTCACCAGATTGTTTAACTTCTGGCTCTGTTTCTACTTCCTCTTTGCTACCTGCGCCGAGGATTGTGTTAATTACTGTCAGTGCGCCATAAATAACAAACGCACATGCACCAATCTTTACTGAGCAAACTGCTCCATCCTTAATTTCTTTTCCAAATTTGTTCATAATTGTAAATTTTAAAATTGTTAATAATGTCTAGGTACTTACTCTCCTTCAGTACCTTTAGGTTTATAACCTTTGGAAATCTTATCTTCTAAGTCTTTCCATTCTTGTTCTGCCTCTTTGTCCGCTTTTCTAATGCGAACTTCAAAGATTGTTGCGATGGCTACAAATCCTGTAACCCCGATAATTGTTATTGTTTTATTACTTATCATAATGCAACTTTTTGATTATTCTACCATTGCTTTTAGTCTCTCATATCTAGCCTTTTCGCGTGATCTAAAATGACTAGTTCTTACGTCAATATAGACCTGACACGCAATAAATGCCACTAGAATACAAGCCACGCTTGTTCCGGTACTTAAATCATTTTCCATATAATTTTATTTTAATTGTTAATAATGTCATAAAGTTTAATAACTTGCTAGATACTTCTCTTATCTAG
>ERZ773061.316-NODE-316-length-20439-cov-14.713844_pt1 | contig 20439 bp, 18 predicted proteins | sample MGYA00580627_ERZ773061 | MGnify/ENA primary metagenome ERZ773061 (study PRJEB29015, sample SAMEA2738119) | human oral metagenome | biome: human oral; feature: human-associated habitat; material: saliva | place: China | collected 2223 ...
TCGAAGCTGTAACTTGCTGTATTCTCGGAACAGTAGTCTCTAAAGCACTAGCAAATCATCTCGGACATAGCAGCGCAGGAAACACAAACGCTTAAAGAATCTTTAATCTAGCAAATTATTGTGCTAGATATACAAATAAAAAAGCCACGCAAGCAAATATCGCAATGCGTGGCTATTTTTTATGCAGTTATATCACCCTTCTTCCGAGCTATTGACCTGCAAAGGTACACAAACGGTGTATCGCAGAGGCTCGTCACGATGTAGATTATATATGTCGAGAATATCAGAGTTATTACGGTCTTAGTATCGTACAATCCTGCAAAAGCAAATACCGTATATAGCGCTGAATTCACTAGCTGTGAGATTAGTGTTGAACCGTTATTTCTCAGCCATAGGAATTTCTCCTTATCACCGAATCTCTTGTTAGTGAAATCCCACCACTTGTGATATAGCCATACATCAAAGTACTGTACGATTACATATACAGCTAGACTTGCAAACATAAGTCTTGGCGTATGTGCAAAAATCTGCCTGATTGCTGGTGATGCGAAATCGCTTGGGCTAGGCGAATATAACAGCCAAGATGAGCTGATTACCACAAATGCAATGGATGTCGCTACACCTAGGTGTACCGCTTTGTGCGCATCTTTTTTTCCATATATCTCACTAGCGATATCAGTGACCAAAAAAGTAGTTGCAAAGAGAACGTTTCCAAGTGTCATCTCCATGCCGAATGCCTTTACGAGGATAAGAACCTCAATGTTGGCGGTGATAGTTGCGAGCACTGTCCATAGATAGAGACCATCTCTTCCAAGATACTTGTACATGAGCACCACTGCACTGTACTCAACTATTAGCGTGATAATTAGTAGTAGTTCATTACTCATTTTGTTTTTGCTCGGTTCATTTATACACCGAGCTCTCCTTTCCGCATCAAAATTCCAGAAGACAATCATAATTTTTCGTAGCACTTATCACCAAACAGCCTCATCTGATAAAATTAGCAAAATAAATAGCCGACGCAAAACAAAACGCCGGCTTACTTTCGTATTCCTAGTACCCGTAGTTTTGATAAAGCAGGATGGTTTCGAACTGCTGTATAAAATTGTCTCTATATGTAGCTTACACGTTTAAAAAGGCAAAAGCCTCTTCCTCACTTGCGAAAGTGATTATGGTGAGTAGCACGAGCACTGCTGCCCATACTAAAAGTGCCAAAAGCAGAATCCACCTCAGTGGTTTGTTAGATCTAGCTCTATAACATACATAGCCGAACAGTGCAAATAAAACTAGTATCGCTGCCCATACTATAGCGCTAGCGTGTGGCACAAAATATTGTTCTGCGAATTTTTCAATCGGCGCAGGCAATCTCATCTCTATCTCCTTTCGACCCCTTTGACTTAGCTATTACATTTTAGACTAATAGTTCCCCCTTAGGCAAGACCTTATTGAGAGTTCTTTTATATGCAATTACCATCATTGACGCTGTGACAGCCCAGCTCACTGGATACACGAGCATTAGATTAATCCATGTTGGGTTAAATTTAAAGAATGTATAAATCCATATTATTCTAAAGCCACATACCCCTAAGAGCGTTACTATTGCAGGGCTTAGCGAGTATCCATATCCCCTCATGCCTCCAGATAAGGTCTCAATTGTAGAATTCAAAACCTCACCTGCCATAAGGATAACAAGTCTTATATATCCGAATTTTATAACTGCCATATCGTCATTAAATACACTCAGCATCTCCCTACCAAATATGATTACTGAGACACCGAATATAATCATCGAAATCCAGTTGAGAATCTGCGTCTGTTTGACTATGTCCTTACATCTCTGGTAATTGGCAGCACCATGATTCTGCCCAACGAATGTAACTGCTGCCTGTCCAAATGCATTTGAGATGAAGTACGCCATAATTTCGATATTAAACGACGCTGTCGCACCCGCCATTGCATCAGTGCCAAGACTATTGATGGCTGACTGTATTAGAAGATTGGATATCGAGAATACCATGCCCTGCATTCCAGATGGTACACCTATTTTGAGGATGCTTTTAGTTATTCTTATGTCTATTTTGAGTTCACTTAGGCGGATACGAACTAACCCTTCGTGCTTTTTGAGATAATAGAATAGAAGCGCTGCACTAAGGGCATCGGCTAATACCGTTGCAAGTGCTACTCCTTCAACATCCATTCTCATTACCACTACAAAGAATATATTAAGAGCCACGTTTACGACTCCAGAAAAAGCGAGGCATATCAGAGGCGTTCTCGTATCACCCTGACTCCTAAATATGGCTGATTCAAAGTCATATAACATTATAAACGGCATTCCCCCGAACAGTATTCTGAGATATCTAACTGAGAGAGGTGCAATCTCCTCTGGCACGCCGAGTATTTCGACGATTGGATTTGCAATTATATTACCAACTATAGCTATTGTGATACCGCTCAGAAGCGCTAATATTACGGCTGTATGAGCCGCTCTGCCCACACCTTCCTTATCCTGTGCACCTGTAAACCTCGCCATAATTACATTGGCCCCGACAGAAATGCCTATAAACATATTTATCATCAGGCCGAGAACAGGCGAGTTACTTCCTACTGCAGCCATTGAGTTTTTGCCAACAAAAGTTCCAAGTACAGCTACGTCAGCTGCACTGAAGAGTTGCTGTAGAACACTTGTAAGCGCTAACGGTAGTGCAAAAATTAAGACCTTCCTCCATATGCTGCCATGGAGGAGGTCGCTCATATCATTAGATTTTGTTTTATTCATATTTTACTTATCCTTTTTAGTATCAAGACACTCTTCACAGGTGCCATAGAATACTGTTCGAAATGGATCGATTTTAAACCCATGTTCTTCGCTCATGTGATGCTCAATGTCCTTGATCATATCACAATGAACATGAATAAGCTTACCGCATCCTTCACACTTACAGTGGTATGCACTAACAGTCTCATGCGGAGCTCCATCACCGACATACTCAAAGCACGCTGCTCCATTCGTCCCGACCGCATACTTACTCACAATACCATCATCGAGCATACGCTGGAGATGACGATATAACGTTGTTATTCCAATTGCTTTATCTTTACCAGCAAAATGCATGTATAACTCATTGACCGTAAAATGCTGCCCGGGAATTGACGATATGTATTCGACGAGTTCATCGTACTGTTTTGTCTTATATCTCTTCTTCGATTCCATCTCATCCTCGCTAAAAATCAAGAAAATTGGTTTTCAACTCTCTAGAATTGAAAACCAATTTAATTTTATGACAAGTTGCTTACTAAGTCAAACTTAGACTTATCAACAAGACCTACTGTCTGAATTTAAGTACGCGCATCGAATTTATTATGCATATAATGCTAACTCCTACATCACCAAATACCGCATACCACATCGAGACGAGTCCAAGTGCAGACAATACGAGAATTAGAAGCTTTACTCCTATAGCAAATGCAATATTGGATTTTACAATCCTCATCGTTCGCTTAGCTATTTTTATAATTAATGGTAACTTTCTCAAATCATCATCCATTAAAACGATATCTGCAGCCTCTATTGCCGCATCAGAACCTAGCGATCCCATGGCGAATCCGACATCAGCTCTCATGAGCACCGGAGCATCATTTATTCCATCTCCTACATAGCCAAGCTTTGACCCAGTATTACGATTTCCTTCTATGAGCTCCTCAACCTCATCAATCTTGTCAGCTGGAAGTAGCTCATACCTAACTACATCGAGTCCGAGCTCTCCAGCTACAGCCTCTGCAGTCGCTTTCCTATCGCCCGTGAGCATAACCGCCTTCTTGACACCCTCACGCTTAAGTTCAGCGATACTTTCTCTCGCTTCATCCTTAATGGTATCAGACACCACTATATATCCTTTATACTTCTCGTCATACGATACAAATGTGATAGTTCCCATCTCGGAGCCATATACTCCACTCGCACCTTCTATTTCATTTTCATCGAGAAGTTTACGGCTACCTACAAGCAGAGATTTTCCATCTAACATAGCTGAAGTGCCTTTTCCGGTCAGATTGATCACATCTTCAAGCCTACTCTTATCAATCTCCTTATCCTTTGCAGCTTCTAGTATTGACTTTCCTATTGGATGTGTTGCAAATGCCTCACCATACGCGGCGAGTTCTATTAGCTCATCTTCAGATACACCCTCTGCTGGTACAAGTTTTGATACTTTAAACTCTCCCTTTGTTAGCGTTCCCGTCTTATCAAATACCATTGTATCTAGGCTCGCTGCTGCTTCTAGGAAGTTGCTCCCTTTTACAAGAACTCCAACCTTGGACGCCGCACCAATGCCTCCAAAGAACCCTAGCGGAACTGAAATAACGAGTGCGCACGGGCAAGATACAATCAGGAAGTTGCAGGCCCTTTCTATACCGTCTGACCATGATAAGCCGAATACAAGAGGGATGGCTACAGCCAAAAGCACAGCGCCTATAGTAACTATAGGTGTATAGACACGCGCAAATCTCGTTACGAAGTTCTCGAGGACAGCCTTCCTAGCACTAGCATTTTCAACCAGTTCTAAAATCTTTGCAACTGTCGAATCATCATACTCTTTGGTAACTTTAACCTTGAGCATACCTTCGCCATTCACACATCCCGATATGATATCGTCGCCCTCAGAAACTCTCCTAGGAACAGATTCCCCTGTCAGAGCTGACGTGTCGATAAAAGACTCTCCTTCTATTACTACTCCATCAAGTGGAACCTTATCGCCAGGTCTAACCACGACTATACTGCCAATTTCGACATCCTCAGGATCCACCTCTTCAGTCTCATCTCCATTAAGCACAAAGGCTGATTCGGGGGCGATCGCCATCATCTCAGTAATTGAAGCCCTCGACTGTCCGACGGCATAATCCTGGAACGCTTCACCTATCTGATAGAAAAGCATGACAGCGAGCGCTTCAGAATACTGGGTATCCCCAAATAGACCTAGTCCAAACGCCGCAAACGTCGCAATCATCATAAGGAAATTCTCATCAAAAACTTGACCATTCCTAATATTCTTGGCCGCTTTTATGATTACATCATTACCGACTATAATATAAGGTATGAAGTAAATTACAAACAGGACGAATCCGTGAACTCCATCTAGCACACCTGTAAGCTCAAGTATCATCAGTACTAGAAAGCACACGAGTGATATCGCTATCCTATTTCTTCTATTTCTTTGCTTTTTATTCATAAGTAAAGCCCCTAATCTATAAATACGCTATGCTAAAAAAGTTATATAATCTAAATATTACTTTATCTCTACAGTAAAATCAGGCTCAATCTTCTTACCTGTCATTATAGCTGTTTCAAGGATTTCATCGAATCGATCGTCATCAGCAACAAGAGTGAATTTCTGAGCCATAAAATTAACCCTTGCTTCCTCCACTCCGTCTAGCTTATTTATCGCATCCTCTACATTTGCAGCACAGTTTGCACAATCAATCTCACACTTGAATTTCTTTTTCATCTCTTACTCCTTTTCTGCTTAATACGTTTCTTAAATCTTAAAATCTTGTGCTCTTATTAAATTACATTAAGAGCATAATGTCTCTCTCCAAGATTATCTCTCTTCGATATGTTCCTTACCGACAGCGATAATAATTCTCACATGCTCATCTGAAAGCTCATATATGATTTGTTTACCTGCCCTTGAAAACTTAACTAGTTTAGCTTGTTTAAGGATCTTAAGCTGGTGAGAAATTGCCGACTGGGTAATGCCCAATGCTTCCGCCAAGTCGCATACACACATCTTCTCTTCGAATAGTGCAAATAATATCTTCATCCTGGTAGAGTCACCAAACACCTTGAACAGCTCGGATAGATCAAATATCTCTTCCTCTTCAGGCATCGCCCCGACAACTCTTTCTACAGTGCTTCCATGCACTTCGTTAACCTCGCAGTGAGGCGCTAAATCTTTTTCCATATAATCTCCTACTTTAGAAATCACAATCACATTCACATGAGCACTTGTTCATATGTTCATTTATAATATACTCTCCTGCTTTTAAGGTGTCAACATGTCTTTGATTAAATTCATGTACTATATCTAATACTACGAAAAGCAATAGTTATGCTATAATCAGTTATTCAATGGAAATAGGAGACTAGAAATGAAAAAGAAAGTTCTCGTCGCCATGAGCGGCGGAGTAGATAGCAGTGTGGCAGCTCTTCTTGTAAAGGAAGCTGGTCATGATGCAACAGGTGTAACGATGAGGTTGTATGATAATGATACGATTGGCAGCGATGCTAAAACATGCTGCAGCCTTGAAAATATAAATGATGCAAAGAGTGTCGCTAAGAGCCTAGGTATTCCTTTTGAGGTCTGCGATTTTAGACCAGAGTTCGATGAAAAGGTTATAAGTAAATTTATAAGCGCTTATGAGCACGGTATAACACCGAATCCATGTGTAGATTGCAATAGGACTCTAAAGTTTGATGAGCTCTTTAGAGCTGGCAAGGAATTAGGTCAGGATTACATCGCCACCGGCCATTACGTCATTGTAGAGTATGGAGAAGATGGAAGATACAAGCTTAAGAAAGCTGTCGATTTGTCTAAAGATCAGAGTTATGTGCTTTATTCTTTAAGTCAGGAGCAGTTATCACACACTATGTTCCCTCTCGGCAAACTGCATAAGTCAGAAACTAGAAAAATTGCTGAGGACCATGGTTTTGTCAATGCAAATCGCAAGGAGTCCCAAGATATTTGCTTTATCCCAGATGGTGACTACGCCTCCTTTATAGAGCGATATACTGGTAAAAAAATAGCTTCTGGTAACTTCGTAGATATGGATGGCAATGTACTAGGTATCCACAGGGGGATAATCCATTATACAGTCGGTCAGCGCAAGGGACTTGGACTCGCACTTAAGCACCCGATGTATGTACAATATATCGATGTGGAGAACAACGAGGTAGTGCTCGGTTCAAACGAAGATCTATTCAAAAGAGAGCTGACTGCACATAATTTCAACTGGGTTTCAATCGCCTGCCCAGATGCGCCTTTCAGAGCTAAAGCTCGAATTAGATATAAGCACAAAGAGGCACCAGCCACCATTACGCCTCTAAGCGAAACTGAAGTTAAAATAGTATTCGATGAACCTCAGCGCGCCATAACAAAAGGGCAGTCAGTCGTTGTATACGATGGTGACTATGTCATAGGTGGCGGAAAAATTATCTAGCATATCACTCATGCTAGATTAAAGAAAAATAAACTTATAAGATAAGCAGGAGCCGATCGGCTCCTGCTTGTCTTTATTAGAAGTATCACAGTTATTTTGCGCTCCTCTTTCTACGGTATAATGCAAATATCAATCCCATAGCAGCTGATGACAGTAGCATCATGCTTAGCCCAATGCTATTATCATCCCCTGTCTTCGGTGCATCACTAACTCTATTTACTCTATGTACAGTTCTAGGCTTTGCGGTATATACGAACTCGATTACGTTTTCCGAGTCATCATTCGAAAGAGTGATATTCTTACTCGAGAAGTCCACAGCGTAGCCCGGAATATTTAACGCTTCCTTGTAGAGCACATCGTACAAATTATCAGTTCCTCTAATGCTTCTCGCCAAGGTTCTTCCCATCGCATCGACATATCTAACTTCCCAATTTGCTGGTTTACGCGACGACCATTTTGCATAGATAGTAGTATCGCTTGCGATTGCTTCATTAACATCAAAAGGAACTGTGAAAGCTGCATCCTTATACCATCCGTCGAACCAATATCCATTCTTGGAAGGAATCATAGGCAAATCTCTATAAACGCTTCCCATCTTAGGGATGTCAATCGTTGACGGAAGTTCAGAAACTGCACCGTTGCTAACTACAGTGACCTTTACATGAGGCTCCTCCCACTTTGCGTAAAGGAAATAGTCTTGAGTACCAATCTTTGCATCATCTGTCAGCTTCGTACTATCCTTGAAGCTCGCATCCGTGTACCATCCTGCAAATACATAGTGTGCTGGAATCGATGCTGGCCTAATAGGATTATCTAGAGAAGACTTCGCTAGAGAGAGCGGAGCTCCACTGTACATCGTCACCGGTGCATTATCTGCATTTATAAAGCGAAGCTGGTACTGCACCCTTTCCGCATATGCGTGCAGATATTCCACACCATCACCATCATAGTCGTTTACTAGCTGGTTATTTCTTAGTATATATATACGGCTATTTGAGGTGTACGGATTCAAGGCTGGGTTCGCAGCACTAACATCTGTAGTGAAATCATTTTCACCATTTGTCCAGTAGTAGAATATATACTTATAAGCTAGTCCAGATATGAAATACGTATAGAAATTTGAATATCTCTCTGTATTCTTTTGACTCTTAGTACTAGACATATCCTTTGTCCATGTTCCATCGACATTCTGGTCGTGGATGATGACGTAGATTGCCTTATCGACTACAACGGCCGTTCTTCTCGCATGAAATTCCGCATTATAAGGACCTGTCATAAAATTTGGAGCAACTGAAAAAGAACTCTTCTCCGTAGTGTAATTATCCGGATCATCTCTCGTAGTCCATCTTAACTCTGGCTCAAGGGAGAATATGCCATTTGTAGAGTGACCATATATACCCTTAAAATCTTCTCGCTTCTCTTCAGCACCTGTAGTTAAGTTGTAATATACTTTCGTAAAAGTCATCACAGGGCGATCGTAATATACATTTACAACAGTCTTACCATCTGCTCCCACTACCTTGCCTGCGTTTTCAGCATCTGTCTTAGCCTGATTGTATTTTACGTATGTGTTCTCACGAGTTGCACCGTTATAAACTACTGATGTATTGACATTTTGAGTCTTAGTTTCATGATCAAAAAGCGTATATGTCTTCTGATCATCCGGTGTATCAACTTCATCCGTGTTGTTCTGGTACCAATAATTTATAACGTACTCTGCCTGCGCTGGAACGTCATACTCAGCATATACGGTAACATCCTTTGCAGGTTGTGTACTCGGAGTCCATGTCTTCCATACACCATTATCGTCTTTGTATGTCCAGCGGACAAAGTTCTTTCCAGGTATAACCGGACTTGGCGGAGCAGTCTGTACTGCACCGTACACATAGGTCTTATAGAAATCCTTCGATGTGTCCCCAGTTTTAAAATATGCTGTATAGGATCTTCTAGCATAATAAACGGAAACCGTAATATCTCCACTAGGAGCAATCTTTACCTGCTCTGGGACTAAAGCCTGAAATCCGCTGTATGAGCGGTTTGCAGATGCATTAGTCCTTTCTCCTACATTCCCAGTAAGACTCTCGTATTCAGCCATTGACTCATCACTATAGCTTCCATTAAGGCTCTGTCTGATATGTCGAACCTTATATGTCCTCGAAGCCGGAGCTACCTGAGTCGTAGTAGTTGATTCTGCAAACGCTGATAACGGCATAACGGTAATGATCATGCTGCACATCAAAGCCAGCGAAAGCAGGATGCTTCTGCATCTCTTCTTGTTCATATTCCCTCCCTCATTAATAAAAATACAGATGAGATAAGCATACTCTGAAGTATTCAAATGCGCATCTGTATACACGCTATACGATCACTAAATTATACTAATTTTACAATTGACTATTCAAGTAAATAAACTGCATATAATTAAATATTTTACGCCATATCTATTTAACATCTTTATGACACAGTTCGTCGAGTGTGATCCCAAGGACTTCCTCTAATTCATCAATGATATCTTGTGTATGAGCCTTTGCCTTTAGGATTCTCTCTGTGCGCTCCGGTGTCTTGCCCGGCTTATCTATCAAGTACTGCATCCGTTCATCAAGACCAACGTAACAGTCCTCCTTCACCAGGCGATCTGCTAAGCAAAGTACATCTATTTCCTCAAATCTATCAGCATGATTAAACGGATGATAAGTCATATGACGCCTTACAAGCTCCGCTTCATGAGGAAGCTCCATATTAATCAAAACTTCAGCACCCAGCCTATCATGCTCCTTCTCTGTTCTAAGAACATCATGCACAAGCGCTGCTCCTCGCAGCTCTTCTATATTAAGCTCAAATCCACACTCATTAAGCTCTTCAGCAATAAGCACAGAAACCCTTGCCACCTCGTCACAGTGGCGCTGTACATGTTCTGGTGTATTATATTTTGCAAATAATTCCTGCTGTTTTTCCCTATCAATATACATATTATTCAATCCCTGTAAACACTTTGATATGTCTAAGTGCATTCTCATACATTCCTTGTGTCATCGCAGTATTTAGGCCGAAGTAGTCATGCTTTCCTTCGCTTTCAAGGTAGTTAGCTGCGAATCCAGTAACATTTTTAAAGCTAGCGGTTCCAATATTAATCTTGGCAATCCCTAGTGATACGGCCTTCCTAAAATCATCATCTGTAAGACCTGAACCACCGTGAAGCACCAGTGGTTTCCCAGCCTTATGATTTATCTCTTCGAGTATATCAAATGCAAGTTCTGGAGCCACAGGGTAATCACCGTGAGCATTGCCAATTGCAACAGCAAGCGCAGAAACACCAGTCTTCTCACAGAAATCATGTGCCAAATCAGGATTTGTACACTTAATACCGTGGTCACTTAGACCATCCTCGCTGCCTCCAACTAGTCCGAGCTCACCTTCAACTGACGCACCATACTTACTTGCAAGTTCATATGCCCTACGGGTTCCAATTATATTATCTTCATATGGATCAGTCGAACCGTCGTACATTACCGACGTAAACCCAAGTTCTAGTGCCTTCTCTATCACATCAAAACTGCTGCTGTGATCCATATTAACGGCCACATCAACTTTGGCCGCCTTAGCTGCATTCACCATCGCTGGTCCTATGTACTCGAGCGGAGAATACTTAAGTAGCCTTTCGGCAATCTGTATGATTATCGGCTTATCAAGTTCCTCTGCCGCTCTAATTGCACCACGAATCATCTCTAGGCTGCCTACATTAAATGCAGGAATGCAGCTTCCATCTGCCCATGCACGCTTAACAAGCATATCCATAGTCACTAAACTCATATCTTAATACCCCTTTATCCGTTTCGAAACTGCTTCATCTAGACTAAATAACACAGGCACCGAATGATACGGTGCCTGCGATTTACTTATTCTATTGTATATCCTCATCCCATTATATGCAATGAATTACATAAAGAAGCTGAGTGCGATTACTTCAACAACACCAACTGCCCATGCAATTGTCGATGTTATTGACCAAACCTGAAGCTGCTCCTTGGCCTCTGAAACTCCGAGTGTCCTGTTAACTACCCAGAAATAGCTGTCGTTGAAGTATCCGAAGAATAACGATCCTACGCAGCATGCGATTGCTCCGAGCATTGGGTTAACACCTGCCGCTAGTAGGATTGGTGCAGAAATGCTCGCAGCTGTCGTCATGGCAACAGTACCAGATCCCTGAATGAAACGCATTGCCGTCGATATAACTAGTGGTAGGATAATCATAGGAACTGCAGCCTTTGCAAGTCCATCAGCCATGTAAGTACCAAGTCCAGAATCCTTAATAATCTGACCGAGTGCACCACCACCGCCAGTTACCAGCATGATAATACCAGCGCTTGCCATACCTCTCTCCATAGCAGCTAGAAGCTCCTCTCTGCTGAAAGGTCTACCTAGCGTAAATATAGCAACGATTAGGCCCAGTCCAACCGCAACGATTGGCTGTCCAAGGAAGATAAGGACCTTCATTATACCATCTGTCTTGCCCATAGCAGTCGCAACTGTGTTGATAAGTATGAGCACGATAGGTAGAAGCAGTGGAGCAAATGATTCAAATGTTCCAGGAACACCGGACATATCCATGTTAAATGCCGCCTCATAGTCTGGCTCCTGATATTCAGCCTTTTCTATAACTCCGTCTTCCTTAACTAGCCTATAGAACTTCTTCGATAGAACTTTTCGAGAGTATGCGATACAAGCAAATGTCATTGGAACCGCAAGAACCAATGTCAATAGTATGAACTTGCCAACATCTATACCGAAGATACCTGCAACACCAAGAGGTCCTGGTGTAGGTGGTACAAGCGAGTGAGTTATTACAAGTCCAGATGCTAGAGCAACTCCAAGTCCAATTACAGACTTTTTAGTTGACTCTGATAGAGCCTTTGCGATAGGTGCAAGTACGATGAATCCTGAGTCGCAGAAAATTGGAATCGATACGAAGAATCCAGTTAGCGCAAGCGCCTCCTCTTCTCTTCCCTTTCCGAACAGTCTTAGGAACGAATAAGCCATTCGCTTCGCTGCTCCAGAGACTTCGAAAATCTCTCCCATCATAACTCCAAACCCGATGATGATTCCGATGTTACCTAGGGTCCCTCCGAATCCAGTTGTGATGGAGTTTACAATACCAAACGGCTTCTCGATGCCATCGACTTTAATCATCTCGGTAGCTAGAGGCATCCCTCCGATTATTCCGACGATAACTGTGGTGACAATAAGTGCCAAGAAAGCCTGCACCTTGGTTTTAAGCACGAGGATAATAAGTATTGCAATACCAATTAGAAGTGCAATCAACATCCTCTGCCCGTCTAGGCCATTAATCATAATAGTCCTCCTTAAGAAAATAATATATTACTGCTTAAAGAATGGTGCGTATTTTGCAGCCAATCTAATAGCCTCTTCCATGCTGACAGCACCTGCAATGCCTTTGCCAGCAATATCGAATGCCGTACCATGGTCTACGGATGTACGTAGAATTGGCATTCCGTTAGTGATAGAAATCGTTCTGTCAAAGTCCAGTGTTTTAGTAGCGATATGCCCCTGATCATGATATAGGGATAGGACGCTGTTAAATCTTCCCTGCGCTGCTTGATGGAATACAGAATCAGCAGGAACCGGTCCTGCAACATTAAATCCGCTCTCCTTTAATTCCTCAACAGCTGGAGCAATTTCCTTGACCTCTTCCCATCCGAAGAGCCCGTGCTCACCAGAATGAGGGTTAAGACCTGCAACAGCCATCGTACCCTCCTTAACACCGAGCCTTCTCAGTGCATCTGTACATCTCTCTACATAATCTATAATTCTATCCTTCTTGATATCATCGAGCATGTCTCTTAGAGACTTATGTCTTGTGAGGAAGAACACCCTTAACCCGTTTGTCTCGAACATTGTAAGCGGATCCGCTGTGCCCGTTAAGGCACCAAATATCTCCGTATGCCCAATAAAGTCAACTTCTGCAGCATGTAGCGATTCCTTATTAATAGGAGTCGTTGCAACCGCATCAGCCTGCTTATCCATAGTAATCTCGATACTTTTCTTGATGTAGTCAAATGCAGCCTGTCCGCACATAGCATTTATCTTGCCATATTCGAACCTGCTCATATCTATATTATCTAGGTCAATCATGTTGAGAACGCCGTAAGAATAATCTCCATCTGCAGGACTCTCAACTACATTAACCTTGAGGTCAGCCCCAACGATCTCAATGGCCTTTTCCATGACCTTCTTGTCTCCAATTACGATGCATCTAGCTACATCAAATGTTGCTTTGTCAGCGATGGACTTTGCAACAATCTCTGGACCGATTCCAGCTGGATCACCCATCGTAACCGCAATAATTGGCTTTTCCATATACATATTTCCTTTCTTAGATATTATTTTTTAAATGTACAGCTTCTCCTTAAGATACGTTATACATAAGTTGATTGCATCAGGTCCGCCTTGACTTCCACCCTTCGTAATCAGGTGAACCCCGTCGAATTCTCCACCGAGGAATTTACCATAAGCGGCAAGAGGCAGAACTTCATCACGTAGTCTAAGACCCGCAGTATTGAACCTATCACAGACAGAAACTGTAATATCTCCTCCACTTGTATACATGGCTCTAAAAGATGACTCTTTCTTAAACACCTCATAAGCGATTTCTGCAAAAGAATCATTTATTATGCAAGACACTTCATCCATCGAGCACTGAAGCAAATCCATATAGGGTCTAAAATCTATGCGATTTTCGGGATAAATGCCGTCCCCAACTACAGTCGTCACCTGCCTCTTGTTACAGCCGATAAGAACTTCTTTGATTACTCTTTCGATTTCGTGCTTTCGAGCAGCCTCGCTTTCGAGCAACCTTTTGGTAACGACCATGACTCTATGTGTACGCTGAGCAAGCCATAAATTTTCCATCTGAACCTTGGCATTTGGATTTACACTTCCTACAACCGCAAGTATTCTGCTATCCACCTGTTGATCCTTAGGCACGATTAGTTTTCTGGCAAGTGTCGTTGTAAATACTCCTGGATCAACTGCCACTATCTTCTTCTTGCTGGTTATGCAGGCATCTGCGATCAAATCGAGATCCTCTTGGCTTATACAGTCAAAACATATTATCCTGTTCCCCTGCTCTACATTTGAATTTATAATATCTGCAAGATAATGCTTGCCGTGCATAAGCTCCTTTAGCCTAACTGAAACCACGCCATACTTGCTCTGCTGACGGAATAGCTCGGCTACCTCAGATATTTTTACAGGCGTCTTAGGGTCGATAGCGATATTGGTTTTATGTAGTGGTACCCCATCTACAAGCATATACCCACCGCAGACAATACGACCAGTAGCGGGGAAGCACGGTGCACAAATCGCTATATAGTCCTCTCCGAGAAAATCTAGCATCGCATCCGTTTCACTTCCAAGATTACCTCTTAGTGTGCTATCTATTCTGTGTGAATACAGGGTCGTTCCTTCTGTAGCTAGTGCTGCACATGCCTCATACACCTTGTCATATGCCACTTCAGATGTAAGTCCCCTGCTGTTAGTAGGGTAAATCACACAATCACATTCAGCGAGCTGAGTTGGTTCTATTGCGGCTAGGTTGATCACGGTATGCGCTTTGTATTTCATCTTTTTAAGCAATACTCCAGTCGCATTACCACCTGTAAGATCATCAGCAATTACTACGCATTCTGACATTTTTGTCTCCTTATCTCTTGTTCATCAGCTCTTCTACAGCTTCTCTTAGGGTAGTCGCCTCACCGACGTTACCAGGGAAGATAACGTATGGGGTATTAGGGAACTTGCTCTCGCTTCCGGTCTGCCACACTGGGATTCCGGGCTTAATCTGCCCTAGAACAGTGGCTCTCTTAACCTTTAAAGCCTTTACACCAACATCGCTCGAAGTTATTCCACCTTTGGCAACTACGAAGCTAGGCGTAACTGCGAGTCTTCCCACTAGCGACTGCACCGCATCGGAAATTCTAACAGAAAGTCTGAGTTCATCTTCCTTATCACCAGTGTTAGCGACAACTAGTGATCTTGAAGTATAACAGCAAACTGTCTTCCCAGACTCAATATATTCCCCTTCAAGCGCTAAGCATCTATCTACTTCATTAGCAAATCCTTCTTCGTCCCTGACGAGATTTGCATCGAGTTCGATAAACTCTATGTCCGCAATTTCCTTGAGACACTCTAACTGAGAGGTTGTCTTTGCTGTGTGAGAACCAACGACAATGATGCCACCATTTTCGGTCTCATTAACTATCATATCTGAACGGGTTAATAACGGCATATCAGACACCCCGCCCATCACCTTTACAAGTGCGGCAGCTGTTCTAAACATGAACATCTTGCCAGCATTCATCGCCCTAAACAGGGCAACGGCAAACACCTTGATGTCAGAGTAATCAATAGCATTAACGATTATTTTATTGAAATTCTTAGCTGCCATCAGCTGCGACTCAATCTTGTCAAAATCCATGCTGCGAATATCTTCAAGCGAAATGCTGATTACGTCCTTTGCCTTATATTCACCTGCAGTCTTCTCTTCAACATAAGCTGGCAGATCCTCTGCCGTATATCCAAATGTTTTATCCTTAGCAAATTCAGTTTCATGCGCGGGAACAAGCTCATCACCATACTTTACATAATGTACATTCCCTATCGTATATCTTCCACCCTCTTTGAAGAATGGGCACAAAATCTCACCATCTAGTTTCACACCTGTATTTCGTTCATAGCATTCCTTAAGCAGCCTCGTCTCTAGAGGATAATGACCACGCAGCGTGCTGTCGCTTCGGCTTATAAATATATAATCCCTTGATGCTTCCTTAGCCGCCCTATCAACAGCATCAGCAATCTCAAGATGAGCTGCCTTCGTCTGTTCCTCAGTAAAGCCTCTAGAATTGGTGAGTATATAGAACAGGTTGTTCTCTTCTGCAAAAGCTTCCCTTAGGCTATCAACATCCCATCCAGTATATACAGATATGTCGTGAACGGTCTGTACACCCGTTGGGTCATCGTCGAGAACAACTATCTTTTTATTATTATTCTTAATCTCTTGAGCCAGTAATTCGTCTACTGTTTTTTCATCTATTGATCTGTATGACCTTAGAACGTCAGCGCTGATTGACATCTTAGTTCTCCTTCTTCTCAACCTTGCAGTCTGCAAGAGCTTCAAAATACTGAACGATTCCCGCATGGTCGTCATCTAGATGACCGTGAACCTTGAGAGTCTGCATTATCTCATATAGCTGCGCGCTGTATGGAATCGGTGCATCAATCGAATGTGCTGTCTTAACTACATTGGTTATATCCTTATGGTTAACTTTTATAGTTCCTCCAGGTACGAAGTTTCTATCAATCATCATAGGGGCTTTTGCATCCAGCACGGCACTGCCTGCAAGCCCAGAGCGAATCGCCTTGTATACCTTCTCTGGATCAGCTCCAGCTTTCGATGCAAATACGAGTGCCTCAGATACGATTGCGATGTTATTGTTTACAATTATCTGATTGGCAAGCTTCGTAACACTGCCGCTACCACTTGGCCCTGTCAAAATCATAGAAGAAGCATATGCATCCATATATTTCTCAGCTACATCAAATGCTTCCTGGTCTCCCCCAACCATTATCGCTAGAGTGCCAGCTATTGCCCCCGGCTCTCCGCCAGAAACTGGTGCGTCCAGGAAACTGATTCCCATCTCCTTAAGCTCGTAGTAGCATTCGTTTGATTCAACAGGTGTTACCGAGCTGTGGTCGATTATGATGCTTCCTTTCTTCATCGAACTAGCGATTCCACCTTCATCAAAGATTACAGACTTAACGATATCTGCATTTGGCAGAATCATCATCACGATGTCACACTGTGAGCCGATTTCGCTGTAGCTACCAGTACCTGCACCCATGCCAACCAGCTCACTTACGAGCTCCTGATTTAAATCAGTAACCATCACGTCATAGCCTGCATTTACAAGGTGTTTTGCCATAGGTCGTCCCATAATCCCGAGACCAATAAATCCGATTTTCATATCATTCTTCCTTTCATTATCTGGCAAATTTGCTTTTAACTATTCTATACGCGTCATCGAAGTCTGACTGTTTACCATCACCAGTTACAGTTCTAGCGATTCTGTGTCTACCTCCAACATTATCAGTCAAGAACAACGCCTTCTCTTTGCCTTCTGCAATACCGACCTCGAACTTAGCCATCCCGTCAAATGCATATATCTTTAGCGAAGGTCTTACGACTATAGCGTATTCTTCCGTAATCATCAGCCCCAGACCGTAGAACTTAACACCTCTTTCTATCTCCGTACGAAACGCGTTCATATCTCTTATCTTGCCCAGGTCCTTTTCACGGTCATGCCGCTTAGCAGTAGCTACATATAATAGCAATATTCCAGCGGCGATAAAAACATATGCCATATTCGTCTTAATCGACACTAGCATCAGAACTCCAACAGCGAGCATAGTAACTGCTATAACGTAGTTAGTTTTTATCTTCACGTTATCATTATCTAAAATGTTAAAATCATCCATTTTCTGATCCCATTATATATTCCCAATAAAAAACGCACTCACCCATAAACGGAAACAGATACAATCCCTCCGCTCATAGTGATGCGCTACGTTGACTTAATAGATTGAAAATTTCCCCTATATTAATAATCTCTAAAAACCCTATTCAATTATAACAAATATCAATAGCAAATTCTATCGAATAACCTGTGTTAGTTTTACTGAGTTCAAATAAAATTTTTGTTTTTGAACATAAATAAAATTGAATTATTGCAATTTGTCCTCTGATAATAAATAATAGAATTATCAAGAGAATTTGATTGTAATGACCATAGGAGGTATTAAAGCAATGGCAAAGTACAATTGGGATAAATTTGGTTTTCACATCCCTGAAATAATGGTACCTAAGGTTGGCACTGATTACAGCAAGTGGGCTGTAGTTGCATGTGACCAGTATACTTCAGAACCGGAATACTGGGAAAAGGTAGAAGAAATCGTTGGTGATGCACCATCTACACTCCGACTTATGCTACCAGAGATTTTCCTAGATAAGGAAGGTGAAGCTGAAAGAATCAAGGATATCCGTGAGACGATGGATAAGTACATGGCTGACGGAACACTTGAAACTCTTGCTCCGGGATGCATGCTTGTTAAAAGAACTGCTGAAGGACGCTCTCGCCTTGGGCTTGTAATAGCTACTGATCTTGAAGCATATGATTTCAACAAGGGCTCTAAATCCCTTACAAGAGCAACTGAGGGAACTGTAGTAGAGAGAATCCCGCCAAGACTAAGAATAAGAGAAGGTGCTCCTATCGAGCTACCACATATTTTGATTCTTATCGATGATCCAGAGAAGAGTGTAATTGAGCCATTGGTAAATGCTCCTATGAAGCAGATTTACGATACAGACCTAATGCTCGAAGGAGGGCACATCACCGGATGCTTCATCGAAGAGAAGGATCTTGAGGGTGCTAAGGATGCTCTATCTGAATTATTCGATAAGGCAGTAGAGAAGTACGGAGAAGGCAATGTCATCTTCCAGGCGATGGGAGACGGAAATCACTCACTTGCTACTGCTAAGACTAACTGGGAAAACATCAAGAAGAATCTCTCACCAGAGGAAGCTGCTACCCACCCGGCTAGATACGCTCTCTGTGAGATCGAAAACATTCATGACGAGGGCATCGTATTTGAGCCAATTCATCGTGTAATCTTCGCTAAGAACGGGCAGTCTGGTGAAGAACTAGTTAAGGAAGCTGTCGCTCTACTAGACGAGCAAAACGAAAAGGCTTACATCGCTCCAGAGGGAACTGCTGCTCCAGAGGGAGGCTTCGCTATTCCTTGCCTAGCTGGTGAACAGAGAGGAACTATCATCGTTGAAGGTCCTTCCGCTCAGCTAGAGGTAGGAGTGCTACAGAATGCACTAGACGTGATGGTTAAGGAGAGAAAATCCGTAGACATAGACTACATCCACGGAACAAAGGCTCTAGAATCTCTATCCGCTGAAGCTGGCAATGCAGGTTTTGCACTTCCAGCCATGGATAAGTTCATGCTCTTCCCAGCAGTTGCAGCCGATGGTGCTCTTCCAAGAAAGACTTTCTCGATGGGAGAAGCTAACGAGAAGCGCTACTATATCGAAAGTAGATATATTGGCAAATAAGCTATTGAACAAAATATAATATATATTCACTACACAACTCTTGCGAGCTACGGTTCTGCATCGGATATCGAGCACTACCTTAGCTCGCCTTTTAATATTTTCTTAAAGTTTTGGCGACAATTTGACATTATCATTATTACATTTTATCCTATATTAAACCATTTACTTAAAGATTTTGAGACATAAGGAGATTACTATGTATATTAACAGAGGAGAATTAAAGCATCGTGGCAGCTTTAGATTCCGCGCTAATTACTGGCATGCGGTACTAGTAGCATTCGTGTATTTTCTACTTAATGGCGGTGCAATCACTGTCTCACGCCGTTACAACACAATAACTACAACGACTGACAGTAGCTTTTCTTACAATGCTAGCTACTCGCTCGCTGACGACCCAACTTTGCAGTGGATTACTGGTCTCGCAATTGGTGTGATATTGATAGCTGTTGCAGTTGGATTTGCTTTTGCTATATTTGTTATTAATCCAATTAATGTTGGAATTTATACATTCTTCCTTCGCAACTCATCTGGAGAAGCTGAGGGTTTTCACATGGGCGACGGATTCAAGTACAACTATCTTAATGTTGTAAAGACCATGTTCTTTATGAACCTATGGATACTGCTGTGGACGCTTTTGTTTATCGTTCCTGGAATAATTAAGTCTTATTCCTATAGACTCGTTCCATACATACTCGCAGAGAACCCTGATATCGATACCAACGAAGCGCTAATGCGTTCTGAACAGCTAATGCGTGGTAATAAATGGGAAACATTTATATATGATCTATCCTTTATAGGTTGGTACATTCTTAGCATATTCACTTGCGGAATACTTCCAGTTTTCTGGGTTTGGCCATACAAGCTTGCATGCGACGCAGAGCTTTATAGACTACTAGCAGGAAAGAGTGGCGAGGACTACAGCTTTGGTGTTGAAGGAACTGGCGCAGGCCCTTCAGGCTACGAAGAGCCGTCATACTACGCACCTGGATTTGGCAGAAATGATTCGGCAGCCACAGGAGAGCAGGCTTCAAGCA
>ERZ773061.319-NODE-319-length-20334-cov-3.798511_pt1 | contig 20334 bp, 26 predicted proteins | sample MGYA00580627_ERZ773061 | MGnify/ENA primary metagenome ERZ773061 (study PRJEB29015, sample SAMEA2738119) | human oral metagenome | biome: human oral; feature: human-associated habitat; material: saliva | place: China | collected 2223 ...
AAAAAACCCTGCAAGACCACGAAACAAACACAAAAAACAAAGGCCGTCTGAAACGTTTTCAGACGGCCTTTCAATTTTCATTGATTATTTACGGGCAGACGTCAACGCCTGCAGGTTTTGATTCAACTGAAGCGCGCCGAGATAAATAAGACGATTTTTTGAGAAAAATGAAACGCTCTTTTATTTCATAATGTGAAAGCTATTTTCAAATCCTGCCAATCTTAGGCAGGATTTTTTCTATAACGCGACGACACCGTCGCTTTTTACCAATTGCAGATAACTAGCTCTCCACTTGTTTTTTGTGTTTTATCTCGACTAATAGAATATACCAGGTTCAGTTCGGTAATTCGGAAGTCTTTAAACAATTCACGGATATCTGGGTGGTCGTTGATAGAGAGCATGACTTTACCCTTACATTCGCGCATCATTTTAGCCAGCAGCTCATACTGATTCCAATCAAATGAGCGATCATAGCCTGCAGTTTGCCAATACGGTGGGTCTGCGTAGAAAAATGTATGCTCTCGGTCGTACCGTTGAAAACAACGCTCCCATGATTCATTTTCCACATATACGCCACTCAGTCGATTACGAGCAACTTGAAGTTTATCTGCAATTTGAGCTGCATTCCATGCCTTACCAGTTGTAGCTGTTCCAAAGTGCTGATCGCAAATTTTGCCTCCAAAGGCATTATGTTGCAGATAGAAAAAACGTGCGGCACGCTGAATATCGGTCATGCAGTCAGGAGGTGTTGATTGGAGTCTTGCAAATACTTCTCGGCTGGTTAGTGTCCATTGGAATTGGCGCACAAACTCATCAAAATGGTGCTGTACAACACGATATAGATTGATAAGTTGACCATTCAAGTCATTCAATACTTCAACTTTTGCTGGCTGTGGCCGCATAAAGAATAATGCTGCACCACCGGCAAACAGCTCAACGTAACAAGTATGCTCGGGAAACATGGGTAACAAATGTTTTGCCAAACGACGTTTGCCACCCATCCATGGGACGATAGGCAGAGGCTTTTGAGTCATAACTACTCCTTATATATAAGCATAGGTACTCAAAGGCACTCAGATTTGAATTACTCCGTTTTAAATTGATTCAGCAATTTGCAGCGCGGGCACTTAATTTCAAAGCAGCCACGGCCAACAGCCAAAAGTTTAAAACAATTTTTGCAACGGCATTTCATTTTTCACAGTTCCCTTATCGTTAGTGATAGAATCACCGTGCCTCGCGCGAGGTACGGTAAAAAAGGCTAACGCAGGTCTGGACTGCTGAGGCTGGCGCGGAGAACGGTGGTAGGACACCGCCGCGCAGCCGTTTCTCTTTTAACTGGTTGAATCGCTCCATTCTTCTATATATAAGAAGACAGAGTAATCAAATCGTCCGCAACCTTGATTTCAGGACGAACTACTGAACCATCCCCGGCCATGATATCCATTTGAAAATGCGTCTGAGACAAATCCAACGGAGTTGATTCAACGGTCAATCTCACCTTAAACAAGTGCGTTTTGTGTTTTAGGAGCCATTTCTGACAGCCTTATCGATTTTCCCAAGCGGACGTATTGTATTTACGACGGGCGTATTCAAGTAATAAGTCACTAATGTATTGGCTGTCTTCGATATAGCCGTTAAAGACCATTACATGCCCGATATAGCCTTTCCAGCCAATAGCTACTTCTCTGTTTGCACTCTCTGGCCATTTACCAATATAAATTGGTTCTGTTGTAAGTGTTCGTGGAGCCAGATTAGATTGCTGCACAACAGATTCCTCAGAACGAATAGCGCTGCGATTCTCCGTTAAATTGGTCGAAGCAATCACAGAAATTGGCTTCCCTGGCAAATTGCCGCCACCGTTTAAAAAGAGATTTGCAGAGTTGATCCCAATATTGCTGTTATTGGCATAAATCGTTACGGTTGCATTGGTTTTCCCTGCAACCAAAACAGTGTTGATCGGATTGGTGATTTCGCTTTTTACCGCAAAAACAACAAAAGTAACCTTATCCCAAGCCGCATTAAAAACATTACCCTCAGATACCATACCTACCGAGCCATCAAAATAAGCAGATGACAACCCACCTAAAACACTGCCATCTACGACGGGTGCTGAAGAATGGTCTGCGACAAGATGGTTGGCGGCGGCCGATTTATCCAGAATCTTAGTGATCTTACCGCCACTCACAGTACGTGACCCAGTGTCACTCATATCCCAAAATCCACGTAAATTAGGCAAAGACAGAATCTCTGACTCCAGTGCCGAAATATCGCGGTCAATAATTACTGGCAATTTCTTATTACCGAAGACTGTATTTAAACGAACCAATTGTCCCATGACTTACTCCTGGTTGATGGGCAGTTCAAAAGTGAAAGCCCAGTTATATAAATTAAATTTCCCATCCAACGACATCGCTGGGTCAGAATCCCGTAAATTTCCACGGGCACCTTCAGTTTTGCCACTTTTACCGCCAATACCATTGTCAAAAGCATAGGTAATTGTGGCAGTCGGTGGTAGTTCGTCCGTGGCTACAATGCGTACTTTATTTTGTTCAGCCAATAACTCAACCGAGGCAATGGTTACTTCACCTGCGTTATAGAGTGAGAAACCATAATTACCAGGGTTGCTGACAGAAGACACATCAAAAACCAATGGAGCAACTGGCACTTCAAATTCGATTTCGACGGTGCGTGCATCAATCTTTCTTAAAGCCTTCGGACGTAACCCAAGCCAATCACGCCCCTCATCAACTACAATTTTCTTCACTTTGGCGTAATATTCACCGAGCCATTTAGTATCATTGGCCAAAATATGCGCATAATCTTTGTAACTAAACTGATATTTTGGACAAACAAGAAAAATACGCGGATGCTCAGCCGAGGCTTTTAACTGCAGAAAAGGCGTAGTGAATTGGTGTCGTGTAGCTGCAGTCTTTTTATAACCGGCAGCACTACTGGTTTGACAAGTCAACATGACTGGTTGCTCTTTTTGCCCCGTCAACACTTGGATATCTGCTGTAAAATCATCTAACCATTGAGCCAAGTTTTTGTCATATGAGACATTGCTAATATTACCGTCACCTTCTCCATGAATGACAAATAATGCTTTATAAGTTGGCTTGAACGGAAAGTTCAGCATTGTCTTAATTTGCTTGATAATTTTTTCATACACGCCGGAATCACCGCCTTTTTTCAGGCTGGCAAAAACCTTACCTCCATAAGCACTACCGATCATCATGATTTTACGTGGATTGGTTTGAGCATCTTTTGCAGCAAAGCCACTACAAATGGTTTCGTATATCTGTTCTTTCAACTCAACCGGACGTACACCAGCCCCACGGGCAGCGTTAGGGACTGGCCCAGTGTCCAGCATATATGCCTTACCAACCGCGACAGCTGTCTTACTGATTGCGCTGTTCGCACCACCCTCGGCCAATGATTGACCAGTCACAATAAAACCATCGGTGGAGCTGTCTGAAAAGACTTGCCTAGTCTGGCCGTCTGAAACTTCATAAGTAAGCATCACTCCTCGCCGTGGAGCAATATATCGTACAGATTGTCCATAAGCCTGACAGGCAACTACGTCACCACGTTGTGTAATGCGCGTGATGACACCGCCTTGCTGACGATATACATCCCCGTCTCTTAAATACACGATCCCGGAATCATCAACTATCCCGCCCGGGAAATGCACAGAACCATCTGCTTTAATATGCGTAGCTACACGTCCTGATTTATCGGTGACCGTATATGGAGAATCCGATGACAACCCGATATGTCCTCCGGGTAACATCATCTCTCCGTTCGGAGCATGAAAACCAAAAAGTAAACGATTTCGGCGGTCAATCATCCCCCAACCGGGGAAATTGTCATCGTTTTGCATGGTTACTGCAGGCTGATAAAAGTCTCCGCGCTGTGTTACTCCGTATGCAATTTTGCCGTCTGAATCCGTTACTGCCTGAGCCAACCACATATCGACATCGTTTGTTCTTAGAACTGCCACACGGTCGGCAAGGCCATTCAATAACGCATTTAAAGCCGCAAATTTCTCATCCAAACCCTTTGAAGCAATTAGCTTCTTCATTTGCTCCACAGACTCAGGGTTAGTTTGAGCAAACTGCAATAAAGCCAAAGACAATGTGTCCGCCAAATACTGAACGTTCACAATCTGTAACTGTTCAGATCCCGTTGCTGTTGGTGCTTTAGGGATTCCTGTCAACTCGGGAGAAGCTACAGGTGCTTTAGAGTCTAGGCCACTTACATCATCATTGACCTTATTCACTGCCGTAGCGTGATTTTCTAATGCTTTATCTTGTTCTTCCGCTTTTTGCTTTAAAAATAACGTACGATTTGCAAGTTGCTTGGCCTGCAGATTGTCAATACCATTCTCCCCGGCCTCTACCGGATCATCTTTTTCCAATTGATAGATGCCGTCTACCCATTCAGCAACTTCTTTTAAGTCAGCCATATTTGTCCTCGATAATGTTGTCCGTTACGTGTAATTCGCTTGTTGTGTCTTAATGCACCGACTGCCTGTTTTAAACCACTTAAAATACATCGGGCAGGTGCGTAACTTCTCACACCCCACACAATCTCATCGAGCTTACTTTTCTGCACCGGCTCAGTTAAAAATTCAATTTGAAAATAAGCCCATTTATTTGCACTGCCGCGTAGATGAAAACCATCTCTATATTTAATAACCGCATCATGTTGTTTGTGGCTGCCACCCTCATGTAGCCTGATTTCACCCATATCAAGTGCTTTAAGGAACAACTTAATCGCATATGGAGTCCCTTTTTTACGATGCAGCTTAATAGCCTGCTTGATTAATCTCCTCCGTGCAGGATCATTCGTAGCCAGGCCATATCCATCTTCATCAATTAAACTCCTGCTCTCTGCCAACAATGGCAAATGATCAGAATCAACGAGCTGCGTCAGTCGTGGCATAAGTTTGGATGTATCTAAGTCCTCTATGCCAAGGCTTAAATCTGCCAAACGTTTATACATTTGATCTTCGTTGATAATATGCGCATAACGCAGCTTAGCCATTTGTTCTTTCCCCAATCGTCAAACGAAATCCGACGCATTTCGCCCATTCATTTTGTGCGACCTTGATATGGCTTAAACCATCAATCCTCACGTCGTAGACACCGGATACTTTTAAAGCCATCTGCACCTCCAATGGCACCACATCAACCCCAAGTTTTGAAAAACGGCCAGCCTGGTAAATCTCCCATGCTTTCTCAGCAGCGACCAACACATCGTCAACATTGGCCGTATCTAATAAATCAAGAACTGCCGCTACTTGGTATTCCACGGCATTAGGGGCGCGCACAACCACCGTATCGCACAATGGCCTAATAGAGTCATCGTTTAATTCCGCCTTGACCTTGGCAATTAACTCTTCGCTCGGCAACCCGTCATTTGTAAGTAAGGTAACCGCTACCGTTCCACCGATACGATTTCCCGACGAATCAACATCGTTATCAACATGTACGTCAACAATAGCCTGTGATACCCGGCGTGCGTAATACTCATAGGATTTTTTTGGCCCACCGACCGAAAATGCTTCCAAGGCCAATAAAATACGCTCACGGTAGGCATCATCACTTTCGACCACAACACCGCCAGATGGGATAGTGGCATTCATAACAGATACCGTAATCTCATCATGTAGCAGATTAACCAGTGTATTGATTTGTCCGATTGCCCACCCATTACCTACCAGACCGGGTACAGTACATTTCGCCGGTAGTTCGACCGATTTCCTACTTGACGATAAAGTTGCCGATGCAGTGGTCTCAAAAACCAACTCGCCCACACTCGCTTTAGTCCCAATAGGGATAAAAACCTGCTCTGAAGAAAGTTTGGCTTCACATGAAAAGCGAAGCGTAGTCAAAGCTGGTTGCTCTACCAAACGTGGCGTCGCAACATCATCTCCGCATAAGTCCAACATAGTGCCAGTAGCAAAACGAACATGTTGTTGGCGGTACGCTTCATTCATTTGTTGGCGAGCCAGTGCTTCACGATAGGCATAAACATTGATAATCAGGCGTTCGATATGTGCCGGCTGCAAAGTTTTTCCGCTCTCATGCTCGTATTTGGCAATGGTCAGACAGAATCGTAGCTAAGTTATCGTCAACAACTTTAACGTCATCACGCCTTAAATTTTTTAAATCCATGTTGCGTTCTCCAAGTTCATAGACGTTCCATAAACCTCACTGGATACATCATCAGCAACCCTCCAGCTTACGGTCATCACGATATGCGGTGCATTACCACTAAAAATTACTTCTTCAACAACTGCTCTTTTTTCCCATGTCTGAATAGCCAATACGACTTCACGGACGATATTTGGCACAAACACGTCTTCCGGCGTGTCTATGTAATCGAAATGGTTGCTGCCAAAGTCCGGACGAGTTACATCCGAACCTTTTCTCGTAGACAAAATGTTATGAATACACAGATCAATATCGTCCACGCCCTGAGCCAAGCCGCTGCCGCTGGGGACGAGCTGCCAGTGTTTGGAAATCGGCGTGTCGAATTGCATAAGAAATCCCTGTATCCGTAATGAATACAGGGATTTTATGAAAGACCGTCTAAAACTGATTTTAAAACGGATTAAAGACTATTCAGGTAAACCAGTTTTACCACCAGAGTCCCCGGGATGTTTATGTTTGGACAAAGGAATTCCATTGAGGATAATCTCACCATTCACTACCATAGTACCCTCAATATTTGCAGCATCACCACCACCTGAATTAACTGCTGACAGACCAGCTGTATAAGTCAACAATCCATTGACAGTCGTATTTCCGCTAACCATCGTTTCTGGAGTTTCGATAGACACTTTGGCTCCAGATTTAATTTTAACCACTCCGTCAGTCTGAACAGAAACATCCCCGCTGGCACGGTCATGCTCAATCACAGTGCCATTTTTAAATCGGCGTATCCATTTGTCTTTACTGCTTGCAGGAGGCTTATCGGCCGTGCTGTAAATTGCGCCAATCACACAGCCGTTTTCGCCGCGAGCGTCCAGCAAGCAGACAACTTGCTCACCTTCATCGGGCAGGCTGTAAAACTGATTGCCACCAGCAGCTGGTGTAACCATCGGCAGCCAGTCAGTTTCCATGTCTTCCAGAGCAGGGATTTTGACGCGCAGATTGTGACCGGCTTCATCTACCGCCGATACCACGCCGAATTGTAGGGTTGCCCCGAAATCATGGGTTTGTTGCATCCTGCTGCTCCTCGTCATCAATATACTCAATCATCTTAATCTCCAGCTCTGTCGTGTAGCCACTGTTACTGCGATATTCATGCCGCGCTTGCTTTACCAGATACTTACCGGAAAACTTACCCATGTTTTTCAGCCTAACGGTTTGCCCTGCAACCAGCAGCGCATTGCCGAATAACGTGATGTTTCCGGCATATTGATCGTCTTGTGCTTCAGCCAGTTTAGCATCGGCACGAGCATTAAGCTGTGCTTGGCTCTCGCCTTTATTCGGCACAATTTTTAAAGTGTCACCAGTGTGGCCACGTTTAGATTTCGGACGCAAAGACTTGGTTTTACGCGTGGCCGACACCGTTTTCTTGGTCTTCGGGTCATAACCACGCATTTCTACCTGAGTCGGCACACCTTTAATCAGATCTCGCAGCCGAATTCGCGTCATATCTTCCGGACTCAATACCACCACGACTTCACGCTCTTTCAGCGTGGCATTATCTGCAAACACCAGCTTATTCCCAACAATCTTGAAAGTGTGGCCATACTCTTTGGCCAAGCGACTCAGAAACTCAATATCACGCTCCTGATACTGGGTTATACGCTTAATTTTTATGTCTTTCACTTGACCGGATGGCTCCAATTTAAGACGGGCAGCCACTTGACGAACAATCTCTGCAAGCGTGGTATTTTCATACGCACGACCTTTTAAGGTACGGCTGGCTTTGCTGATACCAGCTGCCAACGCCTTCATGCTTACCGTTGACGGAGGATGGTTGTATTCAATCTCAGCAATTTCAAAGCTGCCCAAAGCCACTAATCCAGTAAATTGGTCGCCTAAACTCAATGACAAAGCATCGCCTTGCTCGGGATACCAACCACGTAACCAACGGCCATCCACATCTTCAAACTCGACCTGTAACTCATCAGATTGACCTTCAAGATAATCCGTATAAACAAAGGAAATCAGGTAGGGGGCAATATCCCCGGTGATGTCCTTGTTTTCATAGCTCAGCGTGAAATCCGGCTTGGTTACCGGGTGTGTGCCGCCTGTATTGCCCTGAGCGACTAAGCCGGACAAGAAACCCTTAATATCCATCCCAACCCCTTCAGCGCATCCAAGGCGGCAAATCGGCCTGACTGTTTTTCGGTTTGCTTTCCAGCACCGGCACAAACACCGTCAAGCCGCTGACAAACTCTTCCGCCAACGGCAAATGCGGATTTGCCGCAATAAGGCCGTCAATCAGTAGCGCGTTGCCGTAGTGCTTATGGGCAATCAAATCCCAGCGGTCACCGTCTTTGGTTATATAACGTAAAACTGCACTCATGAATCACTCCGTGTTGCAAGCCATCCAGTCAAAGTTTCAACTGCTGATGCTCCATTCGCCATCGCCTCTGTTGCCGTCATAATGGATGACCCGGCGGCATCCAACCAACCTCCGACTGAACCGCTCTCATAACCCGATCTTAGGCTTGCAACCGTATCACCAAGCGCATTTCCAGCCATACCGAGCTGCTCTGCCAGTTTTGTTGCGCTCGTCAAGTCACCAACAACAGCCGTCACTTCTCCAATGCCGTTCAAGTTTTGCAGAACCGGCGCAGCAACACCAAGTGCATCACCGACCAAGTGCAAAAGCCCGGCAGGATCATTTTTTAGCTCTTTCGCCGCTGTAATAATGCCTTGCACTTGTTCAATGCCACTTTCTGCAGCCCTATAAATTTTTACTCCTGTCTCAACCGCTTTGATTACCTCAGACGCCTGTGCCTGAACCGACTCGGGCAGCAGGGACAGTAATGGATTTTGTTTGCCGCTGATAATCGCTGGTGTTGGCAGCGGGTTATTTGGGTCGCCGACAAATTCAGTCAACTCAACGTCCAACTCACGCGCGGCGGTACGGCCTTTGCTATCCTGAATCAACGTGCGCTCGGTCAGGCTTTCAATTACAAACCAGCCGACAAATCGCCCTGAACCATAAACCAACGACACCGCCTGCTGCGCCTCCAGAGCAGCCAGCAAGCCCTTGTAGGCCGCGTCGGGATTACCCAACATCCAATGCAGCTTTAACCCAAATCTCAGCGTGGTCAGCTCATTTTCCATCGCCTGCAGGCGTGGTCTTCCCTTAAGCACTTCATGCTTGGCAAACTTGGCCGAGTGCTGCGTTTCCAGGCTGGAAAAACTTTGCAAGGTTTCAAACCGTACATCGCCCAACATTGCATACATCAGAAAGCCCTCCGTTCACGGTCGGCCATCATACGTTGAAACAGCGTTTCAAATTCGCGCAAGCCCATTTGCAAGGCCGTCTGAATTTGTGCAGGGTTACCACCTGGCGCGTTGATGGTCGGATTAAAATGGATGGTCACACCACCAGGTGCGGACGCAGCCTGCCGTGCCTGATCGAAATCTGCACGATGACCGGATACACGCGCAGCAACATCAGCACGTAACTGATCGACACGGTTCGTAAAACTGTCTTTCAGACGGCCTGCCCATGTGCCGATAGTACCGATTGGCCGACTGGCCGTACGGCGGATACCGATATCCAAACCTTGGGTGATAAAACCACCGAAACGGCGAAACTCACGGCTTGGAGAATGGATATCCATTACCGCTTGGAATTTAGCCTTAATCGAATTACCGATAGAGGTAATCGTGTCATATACTAAAGCTGCTGCTGATTTAATACCGTTAACCAAACCGCCTATCAGCATTCTGCCGAAACCGCTGAATTTCTCGGGTAGTTCGATACCGAACCAAGACAGGACACTGCGGAATGCGGAATAAAACGCACCCAGCGGCGACCAGTTCAGAATCAGACCGAGTATTCCTTTCAGACCTCCGTCAAAGGCGGTTTTCATTTCAGTGATTTTGTTGCCGACCCAGCCGACGATTGCTGTGATTTTCTCGCCTATCCACAAACCTACCGATTGGCCGAAACTGCGTGCCCCGCCTTCGGCAACTTGAGTGGTGCTGAAAAAATCTCCAAAGAAATCCAATAGCGGCTGAACCAGCGGCCTGACCGTATCCCACAAACCGCCCAAGACGGAGGAAACGGCAGCTACAACCGGTGCAATTGCAGTATAGATACTGTCCCAAGCAGCAGACAATGCAGTAACCAAAGCATTGAAAGCTGGCCTCAACGGCTCTAATCCTTTCAACAGCCCATCCCACAGCCCGGCAAAAAAAGCCTTAATTGGATTCCACGCCTTGTAAATTGTCCATCCAACCAGAGCAAGTGCGCCAACGGCCAAAACCAGCGGCCACATTGCTACCAGCGAAGACAGGCTGAAACCGAGCATGGCGGCTCTTGCCGCCCCCAATGCACGCATGACTACTCCCAGCCGACCAGGCAATACGCCCAACCCCAATCCGCTTTGCATCACCGTCTGGGTCAAAACCGCCGTCGCCTTCAAAGAGAGCAGGCCGCTTTTTAAGGCCAAATAAGTCGCACGCGACCGGTTGGCAACGACCATTACGCCAAACATACCGACTTTAAAAGCCAAAAGCGATGCCGCCGTACCAATAATCCCTTTCGTCAATACGGGATGTTTCTCTGCCCAGTCCGAGACAGTGTTGGCAATTCTGATGCCCTTATTCAAAAAGTCATTCACGGCAGGCAGGACCATCGCACCCAACTGTATGCCGAGTTCCGACAGCCCATTTTTGAAAAGCTGGATTTGATTGGCGGTCGTTGCCGAACGGTTGGCAAACTCACGTTGCATCGACCCGAGATATTTCAAATTGCCCGAAGCATCGCGTTCTTCCAGCAATGCAAGTTGACGATTGTACTCGCCGATGTTGTTGGCGAGCATCATGGCGTCGTCGGCATAGTTCCTGCCGAACAACTCCAGCAGCATGGGGAATTGTTCCGCTTTCGGCAACTGCTTGACCCTAGCCAACAGGTTCAGCATCGCACCGTTGGCATCTTTGTCCATCGCAGTGGCAAATTCCTTAGTCGTCAAGCCCAGTTCCGCCAGCTCTTTTTTCGCACCCCCCGCCTTCATCACCGACATCGAAGTAATCATGCCCTTCATTGCCTGAGCCGCGAGTTCGGGGGCTTTACCCATACTCAGGAAGGTGCTGCCCAATGCCGCACCTTGGTTTTCCGTCATACCCAACTGCTTGATGTCACTGCCGACACGGGTCAGGACGTTGACAATATCCGCCGCTTTGGAGTTTGCATTGTCCGAAAGGTGGTTGATGGCGTCACCCAATATGCCGATTTTAGAAATCGGTATCTGCAAGACGTTGGACAGTGTCGCCATAGATTCGCCTGCCTGTCCTGCCGCCATATCGAATGCCACCCCCATTTTGGCGGCATCTTCGGCAAAGCCCGTCAGGTGTTCCCGAGCAACTCCGGACTGCCCACCTGCGGCAACGATGGCAGCAATTTCCTTGCCCGCCATAGGAATCTTGCGGGTCATTTTCAAAATGTCCCGTTCCATCTCCTTGAATTGCTGCGGTGTATCGAAATCGACCACCTTTTTCACATCCGCCATTGCCGATTCAAATTCAATCGACATCTTGACGGGCAGAATCAGAGTACCTGCGGCAACAAGTGCGCCCTGCCATTGCCCTTTAATGTCCGCCCATTGGTTGCTGACAGCTGCTCTTTGGGCACGGACAGTATTGAGCTTTTCATATTGGCGGGTCAACTTAGCAACGGAATGACCGATTCTTTCGTATTCCTGCCATAACTGCTTGGCAGATGATACGCTCAAACGACTCTTGTTCCGCTCCAATACCCTTCCCAATTCCTTCTGACGTTCGGACAAGGCATTCGTCGTCATTTTCAGCGTCTTCATCGCCTTGCCGATATGGGTTAAACCCGACAAAGCCCCGCCGACAACGGCGGAAACACTGATTGATATACCTAAATCGCTTGCCATATGGTAATATCCTGAAAAATCTGCAAAGAAGGGATGAAAAGATGAATGGAGGATTTGTTATTGCCGCATTGGCATTCGTTTTATTGATGGCAGGCGGTTTTCCCCTGCTTCTGTTGGGATTGGTACTGTATTTGGCATGGTTTGCTTGGGTAGTGTTCCGCAAAGAGCCTGAAGAGCCGTCAAACGGTTGGTGTCGCGATTTGCAGCGCGAAATCGAAGAAGAACGCCGACACCAAATCTGAATTACATTCCCCTCCGATAACCCGCCTTCATCTGGCGGGTTGCTTCTTTCTGCCAGTCCTCAAATTCATCCAAAGTCAGCGCGTGAATCTCGTCCACGCTCCAACCGAACCACCATGCCAAATCTGCAGCGGCAGACAGCAGTTGCCGCTGCGTTTCCGCTCTTGAGAGAGGCGGTCTATTTGCCGTCTTGGTCAGTTTCTGTGAGGCGGCGAAACGTCTCCTGCATCTGCTTCCAATCCGCCAAATCCAAACAGTCCAAGTCTTCCGGCACCATGCCAGTCATGCGGGCAAACAGGGCAAGTTCCTGTTCCGCCTCATTCGTCAGATGCGAGACGGCGCGCAAATCACCTACGCGCAAGCGGCGAAGCGTTACCTGCTCCAACATCTGCCCCGTCGCCAGTTTGACCGGATATTTCAGTTTCACAACGGTATTTACACCCAAATCTTCTTGCAACTGCTTGGCTTCACTCATTTTCCATCTCCAAAACGTTTATAAAAATAAAAAATCACCGTATCGGTAAAGATACGGTGATTGTGTCAAAGGTCGTCTGAAACGGCTTTTAATCCGATTTAAAGATTAAGCACCAATGTTTTTACGCATTTGGCTCAAAACGTCCTGACCGTCCACGCGGTAGATGTTTTTGAACGCGTTGTAGTACAGCACTTCGCGGCCGCCGACGACTTGGCGGACTTCCGTTGTCTGGTAGGTTGAGCCAAATTCCGCCTTTTCCTTAGGCTTGTAACCGCCCAAGGCGTTTTTTGAAAACATCGCCGTTACCGTGGTAACAATAGGGACTTCTTCCGCCAAACCTGCCGCATTGAAGGTTTGCAGGTTGCCGCGCACCATCAGTTGCACGGCCTTGAATGGGTTTGATGCCTTTTTCGCCACCTCGGGATAAAAGCTGTTCCAAGTAACTTCGCCTTCCAGCGCTTCTACGCCGTTTGGCAGTTTGATGGTGCCAACCATACCTAAACCGGTAAATTCGTCCTGGCCAAACTCAAACTCAGGCAATTTAAACTCGGAAGCATTACCCAAAAGGCTGTTACCGTCGATATAGATGTTGGCATTGTAGATTGCATTGATTGCAGACATATTTCTTCCTTTTCAGACGACCTTAGTTAGCCGATACCAGATTGACAAGATACTTGCGGGTCATCACGCTGGTATTGGTCAGACGCTCGGCCGGCAGTTTAGGCGTATAGTCGTAAACAATCGGCACTTGACCTTTACTGAACGCATCTGGAAGGTCGTAGTCATAGTCCAAACCAACCGAAAAACCCACAATGGAGGGTAGCGTACCCAAATAAGTACGAACCGTTTCAATCAAACTGTCGATTAACGCATCATCAATCGGTTTGTCGACATATTGCAACTCGGCGCGACGGATGGACTCGTCAATCAAGTCGCCGGTACGTTGGGCTACCTCAAAGTTCTTGATGTGAGAAGTAGTTGGGAAACAGGCAAGACGGTTGCCCCACATACGGTACCCAGTACCGTAGCTATTGAAGACGGTAGTAATGCCTTTTTCGTTGAGGCGGTTGGTTTCGGACTGCGGGTCGTCGGCGCGAGCAGTCAGACCGATTGCCACACCGGTTACACCCAAGAGTTCGCGGTTGGATTTGCTGAACCAATAACCCTGCTCAACATCAGTCTTCATGCGCAGACCGGCAGCGTGGGTAGCCAGTGATTCCATACCCAGTAGGCCGATAACATGCGGGAAAAACAGCTCGGCACGGTCGCTTGATGTCTGAAAATTAATCGTACCCAATGGCCCACGGCCTTCGAGAGCTTTGCTCAAGGTCGTGCCTTCAGGTGCGTTGATATAGGCAATTGCATTCAGGTTGTCGGCCACGGTAATCATTTTGGCGGCGACGGTAGCCGTTTTGTCATAATTCGGCACAATAATGATTTTGGCATCTGCGCCTTGGCGATTGTAACCTTCTGAGAGCAGCTCCAAGCCCGTGCGCTTTCCGGTAGCCGCGACATATGCACCGATGATGTCGGCCTCTGTTACTTTGGTCGGGTCGACGTAGCTGTAACTGATTTTCGGGGCGGTAGGTTTGGTTTTATACACAATCTCGCCAGTTAGCGTGTTGATGGTGTAGTGCTGGCCTTCGGTCAGTGCGGCTGCGCCGTCAGTCAGTGCATAACCGGCAAGCAGTGCAGGTTTGGCGGTATAGGCCGTCAAGGTATTGCTGTCGACGGTCAATACTTCGTTCTGTACTTGGGTCTTATGGCGTGCAGGGTCGCACACGTTAATCACATAAGCCACACCAGAAGCATAACGTGTCCAAATATTGGCCGCGTCAGGCAATGTAAAGCCTTTACCGGTCAGCTCACCGCCAAATTGTGCAAAGTCTTTCTTGGTTTGACACACAGTCAATTCGTTGACTGCACCGACTGGTGCAGTACCGACAATAGCCGTAATCGCACCGTCAACGGTATAGACAGGATTAGAACCACCGTCAATACGGATGGTCTCCGTACCATGATGATAGGCTGCTGCCATTATGAATTCTCCTTAGTTTTTAAATCAGGGTTTAATGCATTTCCATTCAAGCGGCCATGCACCTTAATGAGCAATGGATTGGTATTGGGCTTACACACTTCGACTTGTTGAGTTTCCGTCTGAACAGTCAGCTCATACTGCCATGCACCGGCATCTTCGTTTAAAAAACGCTCTTGCAATAAATGACACGGCAGACAGTTTGGAGGGCGGAAGCCGACAATCGCCAACCGGGCTTCGTCTAAAATCGCCAGCGTGCCTTCATCGCCGTGCAGATTGCTGCCGATAACGGTTAACACCAGCGTCATGTCGCGCTGCTGGGCAATGTTGCCCAAATGTTCCAAATCAGTGAACTTACTGCCACCGTAGCCAACCAAAATCGCACCGGTCGGGTGGATAAACTGGTATTCAGACGGCCTTTCGGGGAACGCTTCCACGATGACCCATGGAATGGCCGTCTGCAAATGCTCGACTACCGCGTCAATAACAGGACGTGTCGCACTCACAATCAATACCCCGTCATGTCAATACGCGAACCGCCACGCGTGTGATACGCACCTGGCTCCGGTTGAGCCTCTTTATCCAAAGTATCAACGCCGATATGGATTTTGCCGTCGCGGATGGCTTCCAACGTTTTCAGAGTCGCGTTGTAGGCAGTCTCCAATGTCTTCGGAAAATCCGCCCGATTGATGCGGCGCGAGTGCAGGAAATGGCGGGCAATGTTGATACACAATGGCGGCAACACCGTCGGCACCGACTTGAGAGGCAGCGGATAGCGTCCACGCAAATAGCCGTCAACCAAGTCGCTGGCATAGCGGATGGCTTCATCCACTACCGCCATATCCGGCTCAGTCGCACGCGGCTCATCGTTGGTCAACTGCACCAATTCCGGCTTACTCATAGCCTTGAGCATATTCTCGGCGTTGATGTAGTACATTACGCGTCCGCCTTTGTTTTGCGTGGCGTTTTGGTTTGAGACTCAGGCTCTTCAGTTGAAGTAGATTCAGACGGCGTTTTCTCTTGAGATTCTGCCTGTTGTGCATCCAGCTCTTCGCCTGTAGTTACCGTCGGCGTCACATGAGCGGCCACTGATTCGTATTGTTCAGGTGTCAGCTCAATAGCTTCGCCTGCTTCCACGCGAAATTGCTTACCGGCTTCGTCTTCAAGAATCAATGCAGTGTTTGCGATATAAACCTTAGCCATGATTAACCTTTCAACAATACACGAACAGTTTCACCTGCGGCGGTTGCAGCAGTCAGAGCCGTACCGGCAATTTTTGCCGCACCGGATACTGCACAGCCTTGTGCGTCTGCGCCTACTTCGGCACCGATAGCCACTGCGCCACCTGATTCGACAACAGCGATACCGACCACATCGACTGCAGCAGTATCACCAGTTTCAACATCATATGGAGCGACACCTAAAACGGTCTCGCCGGCTTTAGCCTGTGCGCCTTTAAAATTAACAAAGCGGTTTTTTACAATCGCGCCTGTTGCGGTAATGGTAGTTACCAAAACTACTTGTTTTGTTTGTGCCATGTTTTACTCCTGTGCCATCTTGGCAGCGTATAAAGTTTCTTTAACGTGATAACCCTCAAGCTCCCAAAGCTTGTTTAAGGCATTTTCACGGGCAAGATCGCAGCCGATACTTTCGTCAAATGCCTTTGGATCGATACAGGCAGACTGACCGATTACGACGAAGCCGCTATCCAAAGTCAGAGAACAAACCGTGGTCGTTTCACCGATACGCGAAAACGAAACTGAGGCTATTTTTTGTTCCAAAGATTCCTTTGTAATTTGAAACATCTTTTCTCCATAGGCTGTCTGAAATTACTTCTCCACTGTTTTAAAGATTTCAGACTGGTTACTACTTTCGTTTCAGACGGCCTAGCTAATTAATCTACTGCGTTTTCAAACAAGAAACCGCACGCACTACCCACCACAGCCGCTTTGCGGATATCGGTATAACGGGCGTATTCGACTTTGCCGCCAACTTCTTCATAACGGTCGACCACAGGCATGCCACGGCGGCGGAAGGTATAGCCGAATGCAGGTTCGCCTTCGTCATTACCGTCTGAAACCAAATCTGGTCGAACAATCAGGCTGGCAAATTTACCCCAAACATCTTTGGTGGGTTTACCGGTTGCAACAGATGAAACAGCCTGACCGACAATGATGTCATCCAGTTCCAGCAGGTTTTTCAACTGCTCGACAGTCAACAGAGATTTACGATCATTGGCGGACAGAGAGGCGAGGAGAGCCTTATTGCGCTTGAGTTGAGACAACACGCTGGCACCTACTACCAATACGCCGGGGCGCACACCGCAAGCTGCACGGACGGTTTCACGTGCACTTTCAATATCGGCCAACGGATCTGAATTATCGGCACTCCACTTTTTCGTGGCCGCCAAATCTTTAGTGTGACCACTCTGATAAGCAGATTTCGCCTGCAGCAAAGCAGCCGTTTCGATTTCTTGGCGCAGTTGCACACCCTTGGTAGCGCGACGGGTAGCTTTGGCTTGCTCGTTAAACAGCGATTCCGCTTGCTCACGGTAATCCACACCAGCCGCTAAATCGTGTTCTTCCAACACAATCGGCAGATAGTTCGGCGCATCCAAAGTAATCACGTTAGACGCCGCACCGACGGCACGCTTGGTGTCGTATTCGACAAAAGAGCCTTTGCCAAACACCGGCACCTGTACGCCTTCTTTATCAGTGAATACTTGAGGGAAAATTTTCTCGGCAATAAATTCCGCGTTTTTATAACCGACTGCCAGATTGGTTAAAACTGGATCGACCTGACCGCGGAGGCGGCGCAAATGAGAACTCATCGTTCATCCTTTCAAATTGAAATGCGACGACATCGTCGCTTTTGGGTTAAACGGCGGTACGGCGTGCCGCTTCTTCGTAGCTGATGCCTTCTTTGGCTGTCAAAGCCACAGCACGTTCGTGATGGCTCAGCGCATCAGGATTAGCCGCTTCGGCAAAATCGGCTGGCAGTCCAGCGACGGCCATAGGAGTAGTCCCTTTGGTATAGTGGCCGCTTGGCAATACTTCCGGCAGGTTGCGCAAGAATTGGCGCAACGCTTCGCCAATGGTGCTGCCTTCGCCAAAATCGACGCTGGTATGTTCGGGGTATTCTGCAAAGTCCAATACCTGCACTACCAAATCCTTATCAGCGGGTTTCAGACGGCCTTCTTTTACCAAGGCTTCGGCAAATTCGGCATTCTGATCATGTTGACCTTCACGCAAGGCTTGGTCTTGCTCGTCTTGCAAGCGTTTCAGCTCTGCTTCCGCAGCGGCTGCCTTAGCTTCGGCTTGTTCACGGGCGGCTTTTTCGGCTGCCAGTTGTTCTTCGGGCGACATAGAGGTCTCCTTGTTTTCATGGGTTTGAGATTCGTTTGGGGTTACAGGGTCGGCAAATGCCGGTGTGGGCGGTTCGGGCTGCCAGTCTGCCAATTCTTCAATGTCGCGAATTTCCCAATCGGCAACGACTTTATCGGCGGTGGCCGCGTCGTACTGCTCAATCAGCCACTCACGCAGACGGCGGAAAATCGAGGCCGTGCGGCGGTGTGCATATTCGGAAAACTCGACATACTCATCGTCTTCAGCAAAATTAATGGCGGATAAACCTTTTACCGCAGGTGGTTGCGCACCGAGAAAACCGACATGGCGCAGATACCAAGAGCCTGGCTTCGGATTGCTCGGGCTGTCGGGCGGATAGAAACTGGCCGACACTTTTTTGTAGCGGCCGCTTTGTACAAGACTGACAAAATCATCGTCCATTTGCGCAAAATCGGCTGACAGCACACCACCGTCGGCTTGCAGACTGCCCACCCAGCCATAGGCCGGAGCATCGGTCTTCGGATGGCCGATAACCAGTGGTGCTTCATGCAGCTTTGGATCATATGCAGCAGCTGCCTGAGCCACATCCGCATCGGTAATCGTCACTTTTCGGCCGTTATTGTCAGTACGCGTGCCGGATTTAAAAATTTCAAACAACTTTTTCACAAAAAAGCCCCATCGGATTGATGAGGCTATTTTGACAAAGGCCGTCTGAAACAGCTTTTAATGCGGTTTAAAACATGTTTTACTCAAAATGCGCAAAAACGGCATTTTTAGCGAGTTTATGACTCAGGGGAGGCAAACCCCCGACCAAGACGAGAAACGCAATATAAAAGCGGTCAGGATAAAACCTGACCGCCATTCCGTTTTATTACGAAACTTATCCAAACAAATCAGTCTGTCTTTTCGACCTTTCCGCATCTCCGACTGCTTTCACAATGCGATATATTTGTTGAACAGTTAAATCAAATTTCTTACTTAACGCTGCATGATTCTTACCATTAAATTCCCGATATACCTGTTGGTCTCTTTCCGATACCTTGCCGATATGGTTCTTCGGGATATAAATCAATTGGCCTCCCCAGTTGTCCGTAATGAATCTTGCCACCTTCTTACTTACCACCTTCGCCTGAGTTTTATCCAACATCGGCAACTCAGAACATAAACAGGCAGACATTTGGTCTTCTAAATCGGTCACCAGCTCGGGTACGCGTTCATCAGCCACTTAGCACCTCCAGTTTTCTTTCCTCGCGTAACAACCATTGTTTCAAGTGTTCAATGACCTTCTGTGCATTATCAATATCAAGCCAGCCATGATAATCAACGCCGACCATACGCTTCACAAACCTACCCAAAGCCAGCTCGGACGGATTTCTTACTGCACCGATACCGTGTAGTTCAAGCCATAACGCACGTATTTTTTTAATTTGGCCATCAACCGCAGGATGGGCAGGCCGGACTTTAATATCCGGCTTGTCACTTTTAGCCTGCGCTTTTGTCGTTACTACAAAACCACGCGCCTTCAGAGCCGTTACCACCAGTTCTAACTCATCGACCGACAACTTAGTGCTGCTCGTTTTCCCGCGCGAAATATTGGCCAATAGCGTACGGTACTCGCTATCGCCCATCATCAACTGCGTTTTACCTATGTGAATCAGACGGATTAAACGCTGTTTTTTCGCTTTTGCCGTTTCCATGCTAATCCTTTCTTTTCACATACTGAAACGATGTTTCATATATTTAAATAAATCAATATATTATGCCTGATTCTACATTTACTGTTAATCATTTGGCAAATAAAAAAGGCCGTCTGAAACTTTCAGACGGCCTTTTTTATAGCCTGGCTATTGATTGACTGCTTTTTTCAACGCCTTTCCAGGGCGGAATTTAGGCGTTTTACGTGCAGCGATGGTCAACGGCTCACCGGTCTTAGGATTGCGGCCTTTACGCTCGGCAGATTGGGCGGTGTGGAACGAACCAAAGCCGACCAACGTAACGTCTTTGCCGTCCTTCAGCGTCTGCGTTACCACGCTGGCAAACGCATCGACAAATTCCGCCGCATCGCGTTTGTTCAATTCTGCCTCATCGGCGATGGCTTGGATTAATTCGGATTTATTCACTTTTTGACTCCTAT
>ERZ773061.325-NODE-325-length-20104-cov-12.954761_pt1 | contig 20104 bp, 14 predicted proteins | sample MGYA00580627_ERZ773061 | MGnify/ENA primary metagenome ERZ773061 (study PRJEB29015, sample SAMEA2738119) | human oral metagenome | biome: human oral; feature: human-associated habitat; material: saliva | place: China | collected 2223 ...
TTATTTGAGGTGATTATAATCAGAAACAACTCGATAAGATTAAGCCATTGATTACTGCGATTAATCATTTTTATGCAGAACTTGATAGCTTGAGTGATGAACAAATTCAAGCAAAGACAGAGGAATTTAGAACAAGACTCCAAAATGGAGAGAGTCTTGATGATCTCTTGCCTGAGGCGTTTGCTGTGGTAAAACAGGCTTGTAAAAGACTTGTGGGAACTACTTGTATGGTAAAGGGACAAGAAGTTGTGTGGAATATGATCCCTTATGATGTACAGCTTATGGGTGGTATTATCCTTCACCAAGGGAAAATCGCAGAAATGAAAACTGGAGAGGGAAAAACGCTTGTTGCGGTAGCTCCAGTATATCTGAATGCGATCTCTGGAAAGGGAGTGCATGTAGTAACGGTTAATGACTACCTTGCATCTCGTGATGCGGAATGGATGGCATATGTATATCGCCGACTTGGTTTGACTGTTGGATCTGTTGTGAAATCTACTCCGTTGGCAGATAGAAGAAATCAGTATTCTGCAGATATTACTTATGTAGAAAATTCAGAGCTCGGATTTGATTATTTGAGAGATAATTTGGTAAAGACATTAGGAGAAAGAAATCTGACTTGGAGACCGCTCAATTATGCAATTGTGGATGAGATCGATAGTATCTTGATCGATGAGGCAAGAACTCCGCTTATTATTTCTCAGCCAAGAGAAGAACCAACCGAAAAATATAGTTTTTACGCACAATTGGTTCAGGCTTTAATACCTTGTTCAAGTAAAAAGAAGGTTTCAAAAGGATTTATTCAAGAAGTCCTCAACGATGAATATGGAGTAGAGCATGAGGAAGATGGTGATTACTACATCGATGAAAAGACCAAGACCGCTCAACTTTCAGGTAAAGGAATTGCAAAGCTTGAGTCGCTCTTGAAGGTAGACAATATCTATAAGGATATGGGATATGGAGAGATCCATCATATCGAAAATGCTTTGAAAGCGAAGGCGGTATATATCAAAGATAAGGATTATATTATCTCAAATGGAGAGATTTTGATTGTAGATGAGCATACTGGAAGAACAATGCCAGGAAGAAGATTCTCTGAAGGGCTTCATCAAGCAATTGAAGCAAAAGAAGGAGTACAGATTCAGAGAGAGTCTCAGACTATGGCTACTATTACTTATCAAAACTTCTTTAAGCAGTACAAGAAACTTTCTGGTATGACAGGAACTGCTTCTACAGAAGGAGAGGAATTTAGCAAGATCTATGAACTTGAGGTAGTTATCGTTCCTACCAATAGAGGAATTCGTAGAGTGGATCTGAATGATAAAGTTTACTTTGATCAAAAGACTAAGTGGAAGTTTGTGAAGGAATACATTAAGTTTTATCATCAGATGGGACAGCCAATTTTGATTGGAACTGCTGATATTGCTACTTCTGAATATGTTTCTAGATTGCTTGAGAGAGAAGCTATCGTGCACAATGTCTTGAATGCCAAGTTTCATGAGCAGGAAGCAAATATCGTTTCTCGTGCTGGTAAATACAAGTCAGTAGTTGTGGCAACCAATATGGCTGGTCGTGGAACAGATATTAAGCTCGAAGACGGATTGAACGAAAAAATAGCTCAGAATTATGTCTCTTATATGCTCAAAGTGGCAAAAGCTTGAACACAATTTACAGGAAAGATTTATTCAGAAGAGGAGTATCACTTGATTAAAGAGGCTTTGGAGCATGCATTGGATTTACAAGGGGAGACACTTGAAAATGGCATTCAGATCAATGGAGTAAATATTCTTGTCAAATTGAATCCAAAAAGAAAACAAAATATTGATCCTTATGCAAGGATTCTCGTTAGACCTCAGGATTGAGATCAGAAAGATGAAGAAGAAAAAGATCTGTTTTTTGGACTTTTTATCTTGGGAACAGAGAAGCACGAATCTAGAAGAATTGATAATCAGCTTAGAGGTAGAGCAGGAAGACAATGAGATCCAGGGGTTTCTGTGTTCTTTGTAGCTTTGGATGATGGATTGATGAGAAAGATGGGAGGAGAAAAGATCCAAGCGCTTGCAGGAATGCTTTTGTCTAGATCTGATCTAGAAAATCTCGAACTTACTCAGAGCCAATTTACTAAGTCTATTACCAGATCTCAAAAAGAAATTGAAGGATGGTATTTTGGAATAAGAAAGCACTTGTTTGACTATGATAGTGTAGTGGACAAGCAGAGAAAAAGAGTTTATAAGCTTAGAGATGATATTCTTGAGGCTGAGACCGATGAGGCGAAGAGAAAAGAATATGTAGAATCATTCAAAGAAGAATTCCTTACTGAAGCCAAAAATATTGTCATTACTCAGATTAGCAATGCTGAGATGACAGGACAGTCTGTAGCTGATCTTTTGATCGTTTTGAATAAGGAATTTGGTCTCAATATGACTCAGGCTGAATATGATCAGATCAAAAATCTGACTCATGAAGAGATAAAAGCTTTGTTGATGGAGAGATTTGATCGCTATTTTGCAAAGGTTTTTGAACTTATCTCTGAGGAATTGCTTTTTGATGTGTTTAGAGGTGTGCATTTGCACTTTATTGATAAGCTTTGGGTAGATCATATTGATGATATGCAGAATCTTAGAGAAAAGGTTGGACTGATGTCTTATGCTCAGCTTGATCCTTTGGTGATGTATAAGAAGGAATCTTTTGAAAAGTTCCAAGAATTGATGAAGAATATTATCAATTCGACTGCGGGATATTTGATGAGGCTTGATTTTGAGGCGATTGCAGGTGAGGCTCAGGCTTCAACTTCTTTCTCTGAGAATGATCAAGAAAATGTAATGGGAATCCTTGCTGGTGCTGATTTACCTCAGCAAAAAGCTACAAATACTGATGCAAGGGCAAAAATATTTGAATCTCAAGATGATGGAGAATTTGAAATCTTTGAAGTAGATGATATGCCAAAGACTTCTCCAGATACTAAAGTGAGACCAAATGATGCTTGTCCTTGTGGAAGTGGTAAAAAATATAAGAAATGCCATGGTGCTAACTAGTATTTCTTGATAAGAGGAGAGGAGTAATCCTCTCTTTTTGTAAAAAATAAAAAAAACAAGAGGAATAGGACTCTTGTTTGTTATCGTTTTTTGAAAGTTATCAATTGGATTATTCATCATTTTGCTCCAAGAGATTATGCACTTTTTGCAAGTATTTGTCATCTACATGAGTATAGATTTGAGTGGTTTGAATAGATGAGTGTCCCAACAATGCCTGTACTGAACGGATATCTGCTCATCTACGCAAAAGTGATGTAGCAAAAGAATGGCGCAAGGTATGCGGGGTAACTTTTTCGTCTATTCCTACTATACTCGCGTATTTTTTAACTAACTGTTCTATACTATTTCTAGAAAGCGGTTTTCAATAGCTATTTCAAGAAAGAGAGATAAACAAATATTCAGAAGGATTTGAGCGAGAGGTAATATATTCTTTGAGTTTATTTTTGGCATCTTGAGTGAGAAAGACCGAACGCAGTTTTGAGCCCTTTCCAATTACAGAGAACTGATCCTCACTGAGCTTTATTTCAGATATTCTGAGTGATATGAGCTCGGTGACACGCAATCATGTTCCATATAAGGTGGCTAATATGGCTTTGTCGCGGAGTATTTTGAGGGGATTTTTTTCAAAGATGGCTGGGGCTTCTAGGATTTGATGGACCTGATCTTCGGTTAAGTATGAAATTTTTCTAGGAGCGATCTTTGCCAAATCAACCTTTTCTGGAGATAGGGTTTCTATATCATTACGGAGCAAAAATTTGAAGAAAGATCTGAGTCCTACTGCATGGTAGTTAACGGTTTTTTGGCTTAATCACTGCTTGATGAGATGGGTTCTAAAATCCTGAATATGAATCATTTTGATCTTATCCACCTCGATATCTCCAATATATTCGATAAAGCGATTGATTCGCAGAGTATAGTTCTCTATAGTTCTCTCTGAAGCATTTTTGGTATACTGGAGGTAATTGACGAATCTTTCTAGGTGAGAACTTAAATTATTGTGATATTGAGCGTGATTATACTTTTCTGCCTTAGGAGTGGCTTTTGAGGTTTTTGGCATAAGAATGAGCTCTGGGAAAATAAACGATAACAACGGTATTTCCTGTTTTTACTTGATATATCGTATCATTATGGGGAGCAATTGCAAGAGAAAAGGGGAGGCGGTATCTCTGGAGAAAAAAACAGTAGAAAAAATCTGATCCCTGAAAGAGAGTCAGACTTTTCTTTTTTTTAATGTATGTTTTTTAGAAACTATTTTGCTACACTAGGGATTTCTTGAAGCTCAAATCTCCATTTTTGATCAGCATTAGGGTATTTCTCATGATCTACTTCGCTCAAAAACATTTCAAGCGGTCTGATACATAGGCTAACATCGCCATAGAGATGTCTATATACAACATACTTTTCTTTTGTCTCAGAATGTGTTGCAACATCTTCTACGAGATAGAGGTCTCCTTTAAAATGTCTATAAATCCCATGAATTTTTAATTCTCTCATCGGTATATGTTATTAAAGTTAAAATTCAAATCCACCATATAAAATAAATTGCTCTAGAAAATTTGAAGCTTTAATATTTATTTTAAGGGTTGATAGGTTAGTTCATTCTTTTTGTTCAAAGAAGTGTTTAACCTTTTCTTTATTGATTCCTTGTTTTAATTGTTCAAATTTTGAATAAGGAGTTACCGTATCGGATCAAGCACTAGAGATAATGAGCTCTTTTAAGAGCTTTTCATCTACTCAAAAGATCTCTACTAATTTAGCGATATTTTTATCTTCCTTTTCTTTTTTGTACTCTGTGATAAAATCTCTAAAGCTTTTTGACTCTCATTCGTCGATGAGGAGCTTTCATGACTGAATATCGGTAATGATAATACGAGCATATCTTTGGTCATCCTGATCGAGATTTGCAAAAGTTTTGTGGAGGTTTTCAAGGAGAGTCCCTGTTGCCTCTCATCTGGATAGTGCTACACAATATTTTTCAAAGTGATGGTTCATATAGTCATCATCGATCTTTTGAGTATCAATGCTTATGATTGAGGGATCAAGGTCTAGTTCGATTTCTCACTCAGGAGGATGTGTCTCTCAAGGAATGTTATTGATTTCTTTGTATCTCAAAACTAATGCTTGATATCTTTCTTGGTTGAAAATACCAGAGGGGTCTCAGTATTCTTTCCAGGTAAATCACTGGATTTTGGCTCAGTCTAATATTTTATTAAACTTTCTAAAAAGATTTTCAAATTTCTTTTGAGCTGCTTTGTCTGCTGGGAGCCTATCAAAGTTTTCCACACCATTGTCTATGAAGAGATCGTGGATTTCTTTATTGAGCGATTTGAGTGCTTTTACATTTTCCTCGATCTTATCTACAAACATACAAAAAGCCTTGTCTCCTGCATACATTTTAACAGCCCTTTCTATGTGTTGTTTCATGGTATGCGGTTTTCTATAGTATTTTATCACTCCAAAAGGTTTATCATTCTCAGCAATTCTATTGGTTCTCGAGAAGGCTTGAATGACCAATGCTCCTTGAATGACCTTATCTAGATAGAGGGTATTGATTCGTTTGGAGTCAAATCCTGTTAGCATTTGATCTACGACAATGAGAATATCTATCTTTTCCTCTGGTTTGATATGTTTAAACTGTTTTTTGCGGGCAAATCTTATTCAGATATTATCTTTAAAATCCTTTGCAGTGGAGAGCGAATAGTTGGTTCCGTATCTTTGGTTATAATCAGTATAAATCTCGACTAATCCGTCTTCTTTGATGTGAAATCAATCATTATTATCGATATTTGCGTCAAATAATGCTGTAATTTTTAAAGAGTGAGAAAAATCTGAACTCTTGAACAGTTGGTAATATCTAATCGCGTCAGGAATAGAACTGGTCGCAAAGATCGCAGAATACTTTCACTTTACACTTAAGGTCTCTCGTCAGTCCAAGATATCCTTGATGACTTCTTTTTTGAACTGATCTCCGTAGATATTCATGTTTGAAGTGATACGTTCTTCTATCTGGATCATATTTTCTTGCACGATTTTATCATAGGTGTTTTGCTGCTTTTCATCCATGGTATCAACTCCTTTCGCTCCTACGATATAAAGAGCGATTTCTTTTTTGAGTTTAGTATCACTATAGGCAAGACACTGATACGGATCAAATCCTAGTACATTCCCATCTCTAATCCCATCTGCAATCGAGTATCTATGCAATTCGTCTCCAAAGATTGAACTGGTAAAGTCTCAGTTTTTTGCATCTTCATCAAAGATTGGCGTTCCTGTGAATCCAAAAAACATCGCATCAGGAAAGGTTTCCTTGATCGTTGCCATCATGCTTCCAAAGGTATTTCTATGACATTCGTCGATAATAAAAACGATTCTTTTGGATCTGATTTTGTCTAATACTTTTGGGAGTTTGATGTTTTCCTCTGAGATATTGCTCATCTTTTGGATAGAAGTCACGATGAGGACTTTATCTTTATCATCACTTTTTAGTTTACTGATGAGCATTTCAGTATTTTCAGTTTCTTGGACGTCTTGCGGATTGTCGGCAAATCCTCTGTATTCTCTCAAGGTTTGTGTTCACAGTTCAATTCTATCCAATAAGAACACGACTTTGTCGGCATCATTTGAGGCGGCAATGAGTTGCGCAGTCTTGAACGAGGTCATCGTCTTTCATGAACCTGTCGTATGCCAGATAAATCCTCCTTTTTGTCTCTCATGATGATGTTTGGCTTTGGAAACCTTATTTGCTATCGCATTGGCAGCGTAATACTGATAACTCCTCAAAACCTTGAGTTTGTTGTCCCCATTGTCGGCGATGGTATAAAATCAAATGAGCATATGCGCCATAGGAATAGAGAGGAGTTTTTCGATGACTTCAGTCCATTCATTTATAGGATTATTGTTGAAATCAGCCCAGTGAAAGAAAAATTTTCTATCAAATTCCTCTCGATTTCATGGATTGGCAAAATAGAGCGTCTCTTCTGGCGTCATTGCTACAAAGATCTGTACCAAAGAGAAGATTCCTGTAAACATTCCTTCTTTGTGATATTTCTGGATTTGGGTAGAGGCTTGATATACGGGGATTCAGCTCTTTTTGAGTTCGATATGGATGACTGGCATTCCATTGATCAAAAGAAGAATGTCTCACCTCCTATTAGGCAGAATTTTATTCTTTTTGTCAAATTTTGGCTGTTCGACGATCTGATAAATACTTGATCCAGCGGCGATTTCTTTTCTATTATAGATGTGAAGTCTGATTTCCTTCCCACAATTGAGCGTGTCTTCAGGGTTGTCCCTAGTAATCGCAATAGACACCGCATTGATAAAATTACTATTGAGGTCTAAGGCAGATTTATTTTTCAATTGATTCAAAATCTGATCCATTTCGGAGTCAGTCAAGGGACATCAATTGAGTTTTTGTCTGGTGTTGTTGTTGGCAAAGAGGATATTCTTCCAGTTTTGAATGAGATCTTTTTCGGTTGGATTTTTGATGACTTCTGGAGATCGTCCGTGTTTTTGGAGGACATCAACGACATCAGCCTCAAATGCGGGTTCGCTATTGTAAATTTTGGACATAGAGAGGAGGGTATTAGATAAACATTTTTTCTAGAAGGGATTGTTTTAGGTTTTGGAGTTTTTGGATTTTCTGAGTTTGCTGGGTGATTTGTGTGTCGAGTTTCTCGAAGAAGGCTCAGATTTTTTCTTGTTCTGGAAGTGAGGGGATTTTATATTCTACTGTATACAAGTTCGTTGGATAAATAGCAGCAACGCTCGTTGTTCACATAGCTCTTGCCGATATTTGTTTTTTTATTTCATTCGTATTATACAAATAATTGAAAAATATTGTATTTATGTTCTTCAATTTGAAACGAGCTATATTACTATTAAATGCAAATTTCCCATTTTCTCACATTCGTGTTGCTCATTTCCCGACTAATTCTAAAGTGTTTCTTGTGTTAAAAAAGAAGTCTCAATAATATGCAATGTTTTCTTGTTCAACTTGTAATTGAGGTGCTATATATTCTAATTTAGAAAGGTCAAAAAATCATCTCTGAATATTTCACATTTTTAATAATGGAGTTCATTTTTCATCATTTCATCATAACAAATTTGTTCATGTTTGAATTGACATTAAAGATTCTCCCAATTTCTTTTCTTCCCAAGCTTCTTCAAATCCCTTAAATCTCAGCTCAGGGAGCGCGGATCAGTTTTTGGGAAAGAGTTTTTGGAGGAAGGATTGCTTCATGTTTTTGAGTTTTTCGAGTTTCTGTTGGTTTTTGCTGATGTGTGAGTCTAACTGCTCAAAAAGAGATCAGATTTTTTCTTGTTCTGAAAGTGAGGGGAGTGAGATAGGAATTTCTTTTAGGTTTCTTAAAATAATCGTTTCAAAAGTTCATTTAGCTGTTCTGTTTTTTACTTCATTTTGAAAGTGAGTATTTGATAACAAATAATACATATATTCTTTATCAATGTTCTTATTTGGAATTATTCATAATATCCCTTGTTTTGTGGCAACTGGTATTTTATTGATTGCAACATTTCAAACGGTTGCACCATTTGTAAAAATTATATTATTGGAAGGTATTAGCCAAGCAGAACTATGTTTTAATCATTCTTTTGTAATGAAAGATTTTGTATTTTTAATATATTTATTTTCTGTATCTTCTATTTTTACAAAAGGAATATCTCAATTTAAATAAAAATTTTTATTGTTTGTATCTGGAGTTCATCATTCGGAGGCATAAGAAAAAAGTATTTCAAATTTTCAAAAAATATAATTAGAATTCTCTCCCTTAAATCTTATCTTTGGCACTTTCATTAGTCGTTCAATAAGGATTTAAAAGCTTCTAATCCTTGGATATCAAAATCATCTCCAGTCAGTTCATCGATCATCTCAGAGAGGGCTTTCCCATTCTCTTGGATCTGGGTTTCTAGATCTGAAAGGGTAATAGCGTATTTTTCGGATAGTTTTTGGAGCCCTTTGGCAAAGTCCTTGAGTGCTGTGTCAAAGAGTTCATGCACCTGATCCATGATCGGATCGATCCACTGATGCTCCAAGAGTTCGGTGATTTCCTCATCGCTTAGATGCTCGATCGTATGCATGATCTTGGTCAAGAGCTGTGCTTCGAGTTCTTTGATGGATTTATTGAGAGATTTTTCTTGCTCGATGAGGGCATTTACTTTCAAAACGATGAATTCAGGACTCTCCTGGTCAAAATTCAGATTTTTGTTTTCTTTTTTGATTTCTTTGGCTTTTGCGGCGATTTCTTTATTGACAAAAGATTCTTCTGAGATGGCGTCTCACAAGGCTTCTTGCTGTTCTTCTGTCAGATTAGAGAAGAGTTCTTCATACTGAGCGGTGATAGCGTTCAAGGCTTCTTTTTGCTTTTCGATGTTTGCAGTTTCCTCCTGGAGTTTATATTTTTTTATCACTTCAAAATCAAAGATACGCCCTCTGTATCCATCAGCTACTTCGATGAGTTCTTTGGATTTTTCGTCCTTTTTTCGAACGAGGTTTTCGTCGACTTTTTTGCAGGCATTGAGCCCTTCTGCTTTGAGGATTTCGAGATTTCCGGAGATGTTGGTCCAGTTGTCTGAGAGGATTTGGTAGGCATCATAGTTGTCTACGAGCTTAATCGTATCCAAAAGGTTAAAAAGCTGATCTCAGAGCTTGGATTCCATCGCATTGACGTCGATTTGTTGATATGAGTCGATGAGCTCAGTTTTCAAGATTTGCCTAAAAGGAGCAAAGGTTTTTCCAAAGTTTTCTTTGTAGGCGAGGACGGCAGGATGGTTTTTGAGTTCTTCGGAGATATTTTCAGTCTTAGCAGAGAAGTATTTGTCATTGTTAGCATGGAAAAGCTGCTCCTTGAGCCCAGGAAAGAGTTCAAAATAATGATCGTAGATATCGAGCTCTTGGGCCGGGATCCCTCCAAACATCGTCGCGTAAATATCTCGCTGCTCTGGAGTCTCAGAGCTATTTACGTATCTAGGGATATTGAGATTATAGTCGTTTTCGACGATCTCATCTCTGGAAACGATCCTCGAAAATTTTTCTTTATCCTTTCTGGTCATGATGATATCGACGATTCTTTTGATGTCGCAGGCTCTGAGTTTGTTGTTTTTACCGTCTTTGATGTAGAATTTTGAAGCATCGATGATCTGGATATTGGTATCAGGTTTTCTCTTTTTGAGTACTATGATGATCGTAGGGATTCAGGTACCAAAAAAGATATTTGAAGGCAGACCTATGATGGTGTCGATATTGTTTTTTTCGATCAGGTTTTTTCTGATTTCATATTCTTCTCCTCATCTAAAGAGCACTCCATGAGGAAGTACGATTGTAATGATTCCATTGGGTTTGATATGATAAAGATCATGGAGCAGAAAAGCGTAGTCAGCTTTACTTTGTGGCGCTATTCCATATCCAGCATATCTTGGATCTCACTCTTTGTATTGTGGGCTCCATTTTTGAGAATACGGGGGATTGGACACTACAGCGTCTAGGTAAAGCGGATCTTCTATATTTCAGTATTCGTCTGTCTGAGGCCAGTCGTCCTCGAGCGTATCTGCATTTCTTGAGTGGATATTGTGCGAAGAGATTCCTCTCATTACTAAGTTCATTCTGGTGAGGTTGTAAGTTTCAGATTTCAGTTCTTGAGCGTAGTAGACGATGGATTTTGGGTCTTTTACGTGTTTTGCTACGGATTTCCCGATATTTATCAAGAGAGATCCTGATCAGCTCGTAGGATCGTAGATTTTTATTTGGTCAGAGTCTTTGAGGTGGTGGGCGATGATTTCAGACATCAAGAGGGAAACTTCATGAGGAGTGTAGAATTCTCCTGCCTTTTTCCCAGCATTTGCTGCAAAGTTTGAAATCAGATATTCGTAGATAAACCCTAATACATCATAATCTGAACTTGAATCCATAGGAATCGTTTTGATCAGATTTATGATTTTTTTTACAGCAAGTGTCTGTGATTTGGTATTGTCTCAGAGTTTACTTAGTCAGGTCTCGAGCGTATTAAAAATTTTTTCATACACATTTTTGTGATTTTCGTGGATATTGTAGTTGAAATCAGACAATGCATCTGTCACATCAGAAATATCAAAATCTGATTTCTCTGTCCAGGTACTAAAGAGATTTTTGTATCCTATAAAATATCCTAAATTGTTTTTTATAAAATTGGCAGTCTCCTTATCCTCTTCTGAGAGCGATTTTATTTCTTCTCATGAAATTCACTCATTACTCAAAAAATCTAGTTCCTTGTCTCAGAGAAATTTGTAAAACATAAATCATAAGATAAAATCTTTATATTCATTCGCTGCGATTTTGGATCTCATATCATTTGCCATAGCCCAGATCCTAGCTGCCAATTGTTGCTTATTCATATAATACGAAAATGAGGTAAATCTCATAGGGAAACTTATATCAATATGATGACATTAAGCAAGGTGAAATAAGCAAACTTGAGATGAATTTTACTCTATTTTATGATGTCCTCAGTTGGCGTTTTGGTGGGTTTTGTTGCGTGTAGGGGAGAGGAGTGGATTTTCCCAATTCAAAGGGATATGAATACGCTATTTGTAATTGAAAAGATATGAGAAAATACTAGTATCTAGTAATTAATAATCATTCTATAAATCAGATTTATATTTCACAATATAATCATGATAGAAACTAAGCCACCATATGAGGTGTTTGTTAGTGAAGAGTTCGATACTGATGTCTGCGAGGAAATCCGAGTTTTCCCAGATTATATTCACTATAATACTCGATGCTGACCGTGTTGGATAGATTACTCTAAACTTGAATATAAGCTAGAATGAGGAAAATTATTGGTAAAAGCTTTTGAGTATGCTTATGTAGATTTTGATCATCAGTATGAGGAAACTGATAAATTTTATTTACTAAGAGATTGAAAGCTAAATTCTGATGAATTTAATAGATATGCTGATTGGTATATCAAAGAAAGTCAAAAAGAATTTCTTAAAAAAAGAAGGAAAAATCTGATCTGAAATATCCGCAAAAAGATAGACAAGAAGATATTGACTGTGTATCTAGAGTTCTAGATGATGCAAAGAGATATTCAGAATGGCATGAATTCAAATATATAAAGTGACCTGAAAGATATTCCACTAAGGCAAGAAAGTGGATTATTAACAAAATCGAGAACAAGGATTTTGATTAATAAATTTTGTTGAAATTGTTGGATTTTATTAGTTAATAACTGGTATTTCTTTCTTATATTGTGCAAAGTAGGGGAGGTTTCCTGTAAAAAGTTAATCAAGCGCCACTCTTGATGAAAAATTTTATTTCTATTGGTACTAATTTTTGATTAATTAGTTTAAATAATTGAGTATTAAGAAAACTTTGGATTTTTCAAAAAAAACACCCTACTTTGCACAAGATACATTGTGCAAAGTAAAATTTTACACTTTTGGGGGTGTTAATATATTCTATCTATTATATTTTGAATAATTAAGATATTTATTGGGAAATTATAGTTCATGATAAAATTGTATTTGGTTTTGGATCTCCAGAACTAGGCTCAGAAAGAAGGTAGGATAGTGCTTGATCGTAGAGAGGCCCCATATTTTGTATTTGGGATAGTTTTTTGTATATCTCTTTTTTCTCAGTTTCTGACTGTGATTTCTTCTCTACGAGGCTTTGAATTCTATTGATTTCTGTAGCAAGTTCATTTGGGAGATATTGCTGTGAACTGTTATGCTTTACTTGTTGAATATCAAAGAGATCTAGCAATTTATGAATTTTAAAATTTGATGAATTATACAGGTCTCGGAAGCTGTTATAAAACTTATCTTTTGCAAGATTTATAAGTGCTCGATCCAATTCTCAGATAATTTGATGTTGGAGTCCATTAGTTAGATCTACATTAAAATAGATGGCTCCCACGATTTGTGTTTCTCTTTGGAGAAAATCTCTTAATTGTAAGATCCATGTGTCCTTAAGATCAGTTCTTGACTGGTAAATATCCAAGGACCTTTGGTAGTTGTAATTTTCAGGATAATTAACTGCTGTGGTTGCTACTTCATCGACAAATATCGGTTTATTGAGTTTCTTAATTCTAGTAAGAGTGTTCCATTTGGGGTTATTGATGATTTTATCTGGAGTTCATCGTCGGCGGTTGCTATTTCCCTTTCCTCGGTTGTAAAAAGTTACTCCCATGAGATCAACATATTTTTCTCCTGGATAATAGTCTTCAAATGATGCACATTTAAGCTTTTGTTTTGATTTTGGATCGCATTCTATAAAAGTTGCTGTTTGAGATGGAGTTCCTCATTTTGCTGGCAAATCTCGTGCATTTATAGACATATCGAAAAGAATATCGTTTTTATTTAGGCCTGCTTCTCTTGAGAGGTTTCGAACATGAATCCAGGCTTTTTTGAATGTTTCTGGATTTGATGATCGAGGATATCGACCTCAGTTCATCTCATGCATTGTTCTAAAGATAACTTTCAAATTGAGCTCTTTGATTTGATGAAAAAAGGTTAGATACTGTAGATCAAAAGCGCCATTTGCTACCTCTTCAGCGGTGTAGCTATTAGGAGAGATGGAAATATGGTAAATTTTCTGATTTCAGAGCTTTGTTTTGATTTCTTTCATTTTTTCAGGAACATTATTTTGCTCTCGAGGATCAAAGATGAAAGAAGCAATCGGGAATGAAACTCAGTATTTTTTTTCTATTTCGATAATATTATCTACGGTATTGTCAAATGACTTGAATCCGAGAATATATCCGTAAGTAGGAAGAAAACAGCTAACATAAAAAAGTATCAAAATCAGAATTTTTTTGATCATTATTATTTTGGTGGTGGTTAAATTATCCGATAATATTGTATCTTACCAAGAGAAAAAGTGCAAGCGTAATGAAGACAAACGCCATAATTAGAAGAACAAAACTTTTTGTTTTTTCACTTTTGATCGAAGTCTTGAGCTGCTCGATTCTTTCTTCTAGCTTTTGTTTTTCTAGAAGGGTAGCTTGTTTTTCTCTATTGTAATCAGGAAGTGCGATCATAGACTGAATTTTAGTTTCCAACTCCCCTATTCTCTGCTGTAAAACAAAGATAATTTTATTTTTTTCTTCAATCATCTTGTCTTTTTCCTTGAAAATAAGGAAAAATTTATCGATTTTCTCTTCTATAGCTTGGTCGAGATCGGCTCTTACTGCAACAGGATTTGACGTTATAGGATGAGAATTTGGAGTTGCTTCATGGATGAGTTCAGAGCTAACCTCAGTATGGAGTTGTGCAAATTCTTCTTTGAGTGCCGCAATTTCATCATTTGCAAGGAGAACTTTGTTTGCAATTTTTTTGTAAGAGAGTTTTCCGCTTTTAACGTATCTATCGATAGTTCTTGTTGAAACTCCTAGTTCGAGAGCGGCTTTTTCTCTACTTAGATTGTAAGATTTCATTGTGTCTAAATAATGAATGATAAAAAAGTCAGACTTTTTGATTTTGTTTTACTGAGGTTATTTTAAGAGTTTGCTTAATATTGCATATGCTATTGTAATGACTACTGAGAGAATAAGTGTTCTAAGATAGTCTGCGGCAAGGATAATTTCTGCTTGATCTCAGTAGTTTGTGTTGATAAATCGTTGAAAGAAATACAGTACTCCTACATTGATAATACTTCCTATAATTCCAAAAGTGAGATACTTAAGTGGAAATGTGACCAGATGGAGAAGCTGTTTGAGTAGACAGTTGATTATCCAGAAGAATAGCCCTAGAAGGAGGTAGGTTTGTAGTTCCGGTAACCACTCTCCTGCAGTGTGAGTTTGAATCTGGATTCAGAAATTTAGGGAGCTGAGTCCTCGAAGAAGGAAAGCGTTTATCCCAATAGATAGCGCAATTTCTTTGATAAATCTTCGCATGTTATTAACTAAAATGAATTAAAATTTAATCAATAAGATCGTCAAAATCATCTTCTCTGTCTTCTCCTTTAAATTTATAGATTGCATTTTTAACAGCTAAAAGAGCTATCATTGCGGCTCTTTTTCTTCTAGGAGAGACTTCGAATCATTTTTGAGCAAAGGTTTCATAGTTTCGCTTCAAGACTTCAGAAATATCAGTTCCAATTAGAAATTCTGAGAGGAAGCTTGCTGCTGCAAGGCTAACTGTACTCGGGTTTCCATCATAACTATATTCTTTGATTTTGTCTCCATCAAACTTGAGGTATATTGTGATGTCGTCTCAGCAAATAAAATTTCCCTCATGTCTAGATATATCAGCGTTGGTCATTTCATAATTGCAGAGTGGATTTTTGGAATATTCTTTAATGAGAAGTTCCGTTTCTTGCATGGTATTTTTTTGGGTAATAAAAAAGGCTTTTCTTAGTCTAAGAAAAGCAGATAAGATTTCAAGTGATTTTGTCAAAAAAGTGTCTAGTCGAGTCTACAAAGGAGATGCTGAACTAGTTTTTTGATTGTTTGAATAAATGCTGTGGAGAGCTCAATAAAACCTCTTACTGCGATGATTTCAAATTGCTCTATTGCATCAAATGCTCCCTGCATTGCGATCATCATTTTGTTTGAATTTACTTCAAGCAAAATTTCATAGTTATCTGCGTTTTGTTCTAGAATTGTCGCACTAATACCTTCAACAGCGATAGATTTGCTAGTAGGAGCAGTAAGTAGTGGAGACTGTAACATAACAACAGAAACAAGAAATAAAATATTTAGATAAGATGACGGTCACTACTTTATGCTTTTACCCATAAAATGCAAGGGAAAAATAAACTAATTTTTTGGAAAAAAGTATTGCTTTTTTTGGAAAAAAGAGTATAATTTTTTGTATATATTTATAGCTTTATGTCTTTGATTCCTTCTTGATGAGTAAATTGGAATTGTCAATTGATGTTTTGGGAAAAAACCTTGGGAAAATTCTGAATCAGGATCAGCTTTATTCCCTCTTAGATCATTCAGATTGATTAAAAAAATGAGAAAAAAAATATAAAATTGTTTATTATTTGAGACTTAGGGGCTATCTTTTTCCCTTAAAGAGAAATTTATTTCTTGTCACTAGTCCTGAGAAAAAATGGACTGAGGATCAGATTTTATCTCTTTATTATTGGGAGGTTTTAGCAAAGATGGGAAAAGATTTATGGTGAAATAAATGGTATATCTGAGGTCTGAAGGCTTTGGAAATCAGGCTTTGAGATTATGATATCAGAGATGAGATATTGCTGGTAAATGGTGAGGCACAAGGTGTTGAGCTGGTAATGCTTGATAAAATTGCTCAATTAAAGTCGTATAATAATAAGAAAAAAAGTCTGATTTCGGATTTTTTGAAGTATTGAGATAGAGTCGAAATTGGGGGGAAAAAGTTTTTGCTGGCTAAGCCTGAGCTTGCAATATTAGAAATGCTTTATAACTCCTCTGCTCTGCTTAAATCTTATTCGGATGAACTTATAAAAAAACGAATGAAAAAAAATAAGAAAAACTTTGATTTTGAGCTTATTGAGTGAGTTTTGAAGCTAGGGAAGCATAATAGCAGTGTAAATAAATTAATGGATTTGGTAATGACTTTTGATCAAGAGATGGCAGAAAAATTGAAAACTTTGATCAGGAGATTTTGATATTTGTTGTATTAAATTTAATTCTTTTCATTGGATTTTCCCTTGTATCTGAGGGGAAAAACAATAGACTGAATTCAGTTTTTTCATTTTTGTTTTTTGAAAATATGTTGAACTTTGAGAGATTGCAAATTTTGCAAAAATATTATGATTATATTCAGAAGAAAACTGGGGTAAGAGATTATTTCTTGGTTGGAGGCGCACTAAGAGATATTCTTTTAGGGATCAAAGAGAAGCTTGATGATGTAGATCTAACGATTGCAGGAGAGCCTATAGGTCTTTATGCGCAGATGGAGAAGGAGGCGTTTTCTCATTTTATTACAGAAAAGTTTTGAACCATCACTCTCATCCCTAAAGAATGAGTAATGCAAGGTATAAAGTATGAAATTACTCCATTTCGTGAAGAGAGCGGATATCAAGATGTACGTCATCCTGATGATATTCGTTGGACTCATTCTTTGCTTGCTGATGCAAAGAGGAGAGATTTTAGAATCAATGCGATGTATTATCGTTTTTTGAATATTAAAAAACCTGTGTATGAGGAGAAAAAAGTCTTAGACTCCACTACTCTGCTTAAGGTTTTAGATAGAGAGTGATTTGTGTTTTTGGAAAATAGCGGTGTTTTGATAGTGCAGAAGGCGTCTTTGATCGATCAATTATTGCAAAATGGTCAAATGGATTCAGATTTCTTGTACTATTTGTTAGATATTCAGCATTTTGCTTATTGTTATGGAGAAGATGGAGAAAAAATTGATTCAGAAGACAGATTTGATCTGCAGATTGTGCTTGATCCTGAGCATGGTATTCATTCATTGATTAATAGGAAGCTAGAGACGGTTGGAGATCCAGATATTAGGTTTCAGGAAGATGCCTTGAGGCTCTTGAGAGGACTTAGATTTGTTAATGTAATCAATCAAAAGTTATTAAACAATGAAAATAAGGAGCAAAATGCAGATCCTTTGAATAAGGTCAGACTTTTTGATTTTGAGACAGAAACTTGGAAATCAATCAAGAAAAATCATGATTTGCTTAAAACTATTGCAAAAGAGAGAATTTATCAGGAAATAGTAAAATCTTTTAGTGAGGGAAATCCTTTTGGTTTAGTGGCACTGGTTGATGAGGCTGAGATGTTGCCAATTCTTTTCCCAGCCCTTGCAAAGACAAAAGGCTATGATCAGCCAATTAGGTATCATCCATTTGATATTTATGCTCATATTATTTTGACACTTTGGCATTTGCAGCAGATTAATAGCAACTATTTAGTGAGGTTTGCTATGCTTTATCATGATGTGGGAAAGGTTGGTCAGTATGAGCAATATGGGCTTAATCTTACTAGAGAGGAAATTAGAAATATTCTTGCTGGACCGCTTAATCATCGCTTTAGCTCTGCAGAGCTTATGAAGGAGGATTTTAAGAATCTTTGATTTTCAAATAAGGAAATAGAGGAAATCAAGCGATATATTAATGAACATCATACTCCTGGAGAAATCCTTATGGGGAACTCTCAAAATTGGACAAAAAGATTAAGAAAGCTTTTTTCTGAGGTTGGGTATGAGAAATTACAAAACTTGCTTGATATCAATATCGCGGATAGACTCTGAATGTATAATCCTCTTCAAAATAGTTCAGACCTTACGGATTCATATTATTTGAAGACCTTGGTTGATGAGATTGAGCAGACTGAAGGGCAATTCAAAAAATCTGATTTAGCAATTACTGGGGCAGATGTGATGGAGCACTTTGATCTGAAGCCAGGAAAGTTAATTGGAGAACTTTTGCAGGTCGGATTTGACTGGGTTTTGGGTGATGTTAAGCATAGAAATGTCAAGAAGCAAATTCTGGCAAATATTGCAAATTATCTCAAGCAAAAAAAGTAGCCTAAAGAGATAAAAAACCTGAATTTTGAGATTGATCAAATTGAGAGATCAGATTTTACTTTTTTTTGAAGATATTATGGCGTATGATAGTAAGCATACTGAACTTTTGGAACCAAAAGAGGGGTATAACCTGACAGAAAAAGAATATAAAAAATATTGGCCTCATCTGAATAGTTTTTATAGTTTAAATTTTCATAGGTTTGTCCCTAGAGAAAGAGAGAACTATAGAATTTTGGATTTGTGAGCTGGAGATGGAAGGATGTATCCACAGTTGAAAGGTTTGGAGCCTGAGGAGTATGTGGCGTGTGATTGTGCAGAAAAGCTTTTGGCTCAGCATCCTGGAAGAATTAAAAAAGTAGTTTGTGACTTGGAAAAGGATCGACCATTTGAAGATCAGAGTTTTGATCTTCTTTCTGCTTTCTTTTTGCTTGAGCATATTCAGGATTTGGATCATTTTTTTGCAGAAAGTTATAGAGTGTTATCTGATAGGGGACAAATATTGATCGGGCATTTTTTGCAAAAGAGGCTCTTTATGCGAAATGTACAGGCAAAGAGGTTTAAGATTGTGCAATATCCTCATACTATTGAAGAGATAGAAAAGGCAGCACAAGAAGCTTGATTTCATACGGGAATTATGCCACTTTATGATGTCTGCAATAATAAGAATATGACAGGTCATCTTTTGGTTTGTGAGAAGAGAAATTAACGAGAAGATTTAATTATATTCAAAAAAGTCAGCTTTATTCTGACTTTTCTTCGTTATTTGGGTAAATATAGAGTAACTCCTCTCCCTGAAGCTCGATATTGGTTTTGATATAGATATTTGGTGTATTACAAGTCCCTTTTTCGAGCTCTTTACCTTGAAGATTAATGATTTTTGTAATGGTGAGAAGCCCATAAGAGTTTGGTGTTAGGTAATGAAGCTGCATACCAGGTTCAATAACCTCTTTTGGAGAGATTTTATGATAGATTTCTCCATTGATTTCAATGCTCTCAGAAAGTACTTGTCCAAAGTAGTTTCTTGCGAAAAGTGGCCCTGCACAGGTTTTTGTGATTGAGCTATTTCGAGCAAGGTTTGATTTTATCTCTTCTTCATTATTATCAGAGACAGAAGTCTGATTTTCTTCTATTTGTGGAGTTTCTGGTTCTCGAGCATGATCGTTATTTTCTCTGTCTGGAAATTCTTTGATATTGTGAAAGAGGAATCCATCTCGATACTCTCTATGAGGAATTACGTTTACTAAATTTTTAATTTCAGGATCAATTGGAGTTCCATCAATGAGAGCGTCTCTTACATGTTTGTAGGCACTAACCATTCCTCATACATAGAATTCTGATTTACTTCTTCCTTCGATTTTCATTGCATCGATATAGGGAATGATTTCCTCCAGTCTATCAATAGTACAAAGATCTCTAGAGGACATAATGAAATTTGTTCCATCTTCTCCTTGATCTAGTTGGAAGAATTTTCCAGGTCTTCTCTCTTCTTCTAGCCATACTTTGTATTTAAATCTGCAGGCGTGATTACATTCTCCTTTATTTCCGGGTCTTCCTCCCATGTAATCTCAGAGAAGGCATCTTCCTGAGTACGTCATACACAT
>ERZ773061.327-NODE-327-length-19922-cov-4.938592_pt1 | contig 19922 bp, 22 predicted proteins | sample MGYA00580627_ERZ773061 | MGnify/ENA primary metagenome ERZ773061 (study PRJEB29015, sample SAMEA2738119) | human oral metagenome | biome: human oral; feature: human-associated habitat; material: saliva | place: China | collected 2223 ...
TATGATGGCTTGATTGTCTTCTTTAGTCTCTGCTTGTACTGACGCAGAAGCCATCACTGAAGTTGTATCTTGATTCTCTATTTTTGTTGCTTCAGACGCTCCTTCTGAGGCTTGATTATCTGACTTATTTCCCACTTGTGCTGTAGATTCGAGCTCATCTGCGTGAACTGTTTGGTCCACTCCAATCGCAGTGGGTGCAAACAAAAATCCAATCGCAAGGGACACAGTAGCAACTGATAATTTGCGGATCGAATATTTTATCTTTCTATCCTGAAAAGACATCCTTTCCTCCTCTTTTACTTTCTTGGCAACTATTATAGCATAAATAGCGATAATTGCATATTAGGAGAGCCTATTCTTCACGTTTTTGGTTTCCTATGAAATAAATAATCATCATAAGTAAAAATAGGTATTGACTATACTTCTATCTCCTTGGCACGAAAAAAGATTGAAAAAGCACTAAAAGGGCTTCTTCAATCTTCTTGATTTCTTTATCGAGACGCTAGCAGTCAAATATTCTATTCGTCCTCCGCAGCAAAACCATCATTTCTAATCGCATAGTGCTCTATGATGCCATTCTCACCGAAAAGAATACCGTGGAGGACTCCGCCATAAACAGCTCCGCCATCCATGCCAATCTTGCCATCCTCAGTCATCCATAGTTGATCTGTTCCTGGCGCCTCATGCAAGAGGTAAAATGTCGGCGTATGACCAAAGACGATCCTTTTGCCAGTCTGATTGCTGCCTTCATGAAAAGGCGCACGAATCCAAACTTTTTGATAATCACTGGTCTCTCGCCAGTCTTTCAGTTCCAAATCTAGGCCAGCATGGACAAAAATGTACTGCTCCGTCTCCAATAGGAAAGGCATCTGACGAATAAAGTCGACTAAATCGGCCGCCTCCGTCTTGACACCTTCTGCATCCGCCACCCCATCGACAGGAGCATTGAGAGGTCGACCCAGAAGCGAATTAATCGTCGTATCTCCGCCATTGCGTCGGTAGTGGTCATAAGACTTTTCAGGATTGTCCAGCCAGGTCAGAAACATATACTCATGATTGCCAGAAAGACAGATAGCTCCTTTCTGATCCACTAAATCCTTGACCCGCTCCAAAACTGCTCGGCTGTCCTCGCCACGATCGATCAAGTCGCCTAGAAAGACTAGTTGGCTGCGACCGTCCCAATGCTGGAGCAGCTCATCAAGCATACCAGACTTGCCATGGACATCACCGATTGCAAAATATTTTGTCATAGTCGCCACTTTCTAAAGGAGACCGAAACACTTGTGTCTCAGCCTCGCTTGTTTATTTTTTTAATAATTCTCTAGCCTGCGTCAAAGCAGCCTCCGTCACATCTTCGCCAGCCAGCATCTTAGCAACTTCCTGAACACGCTCGTCAGACGTCAGCAGGCGCACCGTTGAGACGGTCGAATTCTCATCCGAAATCTTCTCAATAAAGAACTGATAATCAGCAATCGCAATGACCTGCGGTAGATGGGAAATGGCCAAGACTTGGCCGTTAGAGCCAATCTTGTATATCTTCTGAGCGATGGCTTGGGCCACACGACCAGAAACGCCCGTATCCACTTCGTCAAAGACAATACTGGTCTTGCCTTCCTTACGAGAAAAGGCAGACTTGATCGCCAACATAAGACGAGAGAGCTCCCCGCCAGACGCAACCTTCACCAAAGGTTTGAAATCCTCGCCCGGATTGGCTGAGATGTAGAACTCTACTTGCTCATTGCCTTCACGATTAAACTTGCTCTTAGTGAACTGCACTTTAAAGCGCGCCTTTTCCATGTAAAGTTCCTGCAGCTCCTGCTTGATTTCCGCTTCCAGCTTGGCCGCTAGGCCATGACGAGCCTGACTGAGCTCCTGAGCCAGCTCTACCAATTCTCTCTCCAAGGATTTTAACTCTCGGTCCATATCCTCTGAGGACAAGTTGCTGCCAGTTAAAAGGCCGTATTCTTTAGTAATCTGCGCAAAGTATTCCAGCACATCATCGACTTGGCCACCGTATTTACGTGTGATGCTGTTAATCAAGTCTAAGCGACTCTCCACCTGCAGCAGCCGATCTCCGTCAAAGTCCAGTCCATCTAAAATATCCTCTAGACGCTTGCTGACATCCTCTAAGATATAGTAAGCCTCTGACAAGCAGCCTGAAAGCTCCTTGTAGGCTGGATCGTAATCCTCGATAGACTCAAGGTCATTCATAGCTGAGCGGACATTGGTCAGACTAGAAAAATCTTCATTATCCAGCATGGTATAGGCGTTGGTCAGCGTATCGGCAATAAGCTTGTGGTTGAGCAAACGATCTCGTTCCTGATGCAGGGCAGTATCTTCACCACTTTTGAGGGCTGCGCTCTCAATCTCCGCCATCTGAAACTCCAGCATCTCAATTCTGGCCTTATGTTCCTGCTGATTTTTCTGCAGAGTCAGGACTTGCTTACGTAGACTTCGATAGCGGTCAAAGGTTTCCTGATAGCGGCCCTTGAGATGCAAAAACTCTGCTGAGCCAAACTCATCTAGCATGGCGATATGAAGCTGAGGTCTCATCAGTTCTTCCTGATCGTGCTGACCATGGATATCCACCAAGTGCTGGCCGACAGCCTTTAGAACAGACAGATTAACCATCTGGCCATTGATACGGCTGACGCTGCGGCCGTTTTGCAGAATTTCCCGACGGATAATCAGCTCATCGGTCAGCTCCCAGCCTTGCTCCTCAAAAATCTCTCGCAAAGCTCTGCTATTTTCCAGCGAAAAAAGTCCCTCTATCTCAGCTTTGGGCGCTCCATGACGAATAACATCCGTCGTCGCACGGCTGCCCAGCATCATGTTCATCGCATCAATAATAATAGACTTGCCGGCTCCGGTTTCCCCGGTCAAAACCGTCATACCTTGCTCAAAATTAAGGGAAATTTCCTCAATAATGGCAAAATTTTTAATCGAAATTTCTAATAACATAGGTTTTCCTACCAATTATTGATTTCAGCCGTGACTTTTTGGGCTGCACTTTCACTTACTGCAACGATTAGGATACTGTCATTATCCGCAATGATGCTGAAAATTTCCTCAGCAAATTCTTTGCTCAGGTGGCGTTTGACCACCGCTGCACTCCCTGGCACCAGATTGAGATTGAGCATATTTCCTAGATTTCGACAGGCCAAAATATTATTTTCAGCCAACTTCAGACTATTGCTAGGTGTTTTAGGAAGCTCGTAAATATAGGTATTATCTTTAAAAGGGATTTTTACAATCCCTAGCTCCTTGATGTCTCGTGAAACCGTTGCCTGTGTCGCTGTAATACCAGACTCCCTGAGATGTTCCACAATTTCCTCTTGGGTGCCAATCTCAAACTCGCTGACAAATCGTCTGATTTTCTCTAATCTATCCTTCTTCTTCATCTTTAAATTCCTTGTGGGCTGCCTCTACGACAGCAACTAAGTCTTGCTCCAACTCATTTTTCGGCTGCTCGCTTTTCTCCAGAAAGGCTAAAAATTCAACATTGCCATGCCCACCTTGAATCGGAGAAAAGTCCAAACCTTTGACTGAAAAACCTGATTCTACCATAAAGGCTGTCACAGTTTCCAGCACCGCCAAATGAACTTTCTTGTCCTTGATAATCCCCTTCTTGCCAATCTGCTCGCGGCCAGCCTCAAACTGAGGCTTAATCAAGGCCACGACCTGACCTCCCTCTTCTAAAATCTGGTAGAGGGCTGGCAAAATCAAGCTAAGTGAGATAAAGCTGACGTCAATGCTGACAAAGCTGGGCTGAAATTCGAAATCAGCTGGCTCGGCATAGCGGAAATTAAACTGCTCCATGCTGACAACCCGTTCGTCTTGGCGGAGTTTCCAAGCCAACTGGTTGGTTCCGACATCAACAGCATAGACTAGTCGTGCTCCCGCCTGCAACATGACATCGGTAAATCCTCCAGTTGAAGCTCCGATATCCAAGGCCACTCGGTCTGCCACCGAAAGGCCAAACACTTGCAAAGCCTTTTCTAATTTCAGGCCGCCACGACTGACATACTTGAGTTTTTCTCCCTTGAGCTTGAGCTCTGTTGCATCATCGATTTTTTCACCCGGTTTGTCAAAGCGTTCTCCATTAGCAAGTGCCACGACTAGGCCTGCCATCACTCCGCGCTTGGCCTGTTCTCGGGTCTCAAAGAGGCCTTGTCGATAGGCCAGTACATCCACTCTTTCCTTAGCCATCCAGTCTCAAACTTTCTATTATTTTTTGAATTTCTTCAGCTGAAAAATCACTTTCTGTTTCTAGTTGCTCCAGCAGGTTTTTTGCTTGTTCCAGTGTTTCATCGAAAAAGGCTCTGGCTCCATCCAAACCTAGTAAAGCTGGATAGGTCGATTTCTCCGCTGCTAAGTCCTTCTGCGGCGTCTTACCAATCTGCTCAAAACTGGCTGTCACATCTAAAATATCATCCCGCACCTGAAAAGCCAACCCCAAGAGTTCTCCCGCTTGACGGAGCTTCCCTAGGACGGATTGACCAGTCTGAGCAATGATTCCCGCTGCTACAAAAGGATAGGCTAAGAGCTTACCTGTCTTATTAGCATGAATGATCTGGAGCTGATCCATGGTCAACTTGCGGCCTTCTCCCTGCATATCCAAAACCTGCCCGGCCACCATACCAAAGGATCCAGCCGCCAAAGACAGCTCTGCTATCAGATCCACCTTGACCTGACTAGGGAGCTCTGCCATTGCCACCAAACCATAAGGATCCAAAAAGAGAGAGTCTCCAGCCAAAATGGCCATATCCTCCCCAAATTTCTTGTGGCTGGTCAGACGGCCTCGGCGGTAGTCATCATTATCCATAGCTGGCAAATCATCATGGATTAGGCTGCCAGTGTGAATCATCTCCAGAGCTGCTGCCACCTGAAAGTGAGCAGGAGTCAGTTCTAGACCAAATCCCTCCAGCAATTCCAAAAGCAAGAGAGGGCGGATCCGCTTACCACCAGCCTCGACAGAATAGAGAATGGTCTCAGTCAAATCCGATGATACTTCCTTGCTCTGATAAAAATCTTGAATCGTCAGGCCAATTTGCCTGATTTTATGCTCTCTTGTCATTCCATATCCGTTTCCGTGCCATCCGCCTGCATGACCTTGACCAAGGTCTTCTCTGCCTGATCCAGCGTCTTTTGCAAGTCTTTAGACAACTGCATGCCCTTCTGGAATTCAGCGATGGCCTCTTCCAAGGCCACATCTCCATTTTCCAGCTTCTGGACAATAGCTTCCAAATCAGCTAAATTTTCTTCAAATTTCTTGTCTTTTGACATCTTTTACCTCAACTTGGACTTGACCATCCCGCATAAGAATGGTCAGCTGGTCCTTCTCCTTGATATCCTGACTGGACTCGATTACTGTTTCATTTTTTTGGATAATAGCATAGCCCCGCGCCACAATGCGACTGGTATCCAGCATGAGTAGAGCATCTGACAGTCGCTTGGCTTCAGCCACCTTATGATCATAAATCACTGCCATATTGCTACGCAACAAGCGCTCTTGCTGGTGCACCTGCTCCTGATAGCGCTGCACCTGCCGCAGAGGTGACAAAGATTCCAAGCGATGCTGGAGAATCTTGACCTGCTGGACTTCTTCACTATAATATTCGCGAATTTTTTGCTTTAAACGCAGATTGAGCTGATCTAACTTTTGCAGATAGCCATCATAAAGCCGTTCTGGCTGCCGAAAAATAACAGAGGAAGCCAGCTTGTGCAATCGTTCCCGCTGGTAAGCCAGACGATTCGAAGCTGCATTAGACAGACGATTTTGCTGCTGACTCAAATGCCCCAGAAGATCCAGCTTGGTGACTGGTGTCGCCAATTCTGCTGCTGCTGTGGGAGTTGCTGCTCGTCGGTCTGCCACAAAGTCAGCCAGAGTCGTGTCTGTTTCATGCCCCACACTGGAAATAATTGGAATCTGGGACTCAAATATGGCTCCCACGACGATTTCCTCATTAAAAGCCCAAAGATCCTCAATAGAGCCGCCACCTCGACCTATAATCAAGACATCCAAATCTTCTCGCTCATTGGCTCGACGGATATTAGTCGCTACCTCGGCGGCAGCTCCTTCGCCCTGAACCTTGGTCGGATAAAGCAGGATGTCCACACCAGGAAAACGGCGGCTAACTGTCGTGATAATATCTCGTATGACAGCCCCACTAGGACTGGTCACTACCCCAATTTTCTTAGGAAATTGAGGCAAGGCTTGTTTAAATTTATCTTGAAAAAGACCTTCTTCTCCCAGTTTTTTCTTGAGCTGCTCAAACTGAACAGCCAAGGCGCCAATGCCGTCTGGTTCAGCCTTTTCAATGACAATCGAATAGGAACCACTTGGTTCATAGAGCTGCACACGGCCAATGACATTGACCTTCATACCCTCTTCCAGCTCAAAACCAAGCTTCTTGTAAATACCTGACCAGATAGTCGCCTGAATGACTGCCTTCTCATCCTTGAGGGAAAAATACTGGTGATTGGGACGCTTGCGAAAATTAGAGACCTGACCTGTCAGATAAACCCGTTCCAAATAAGGATCTCGGTCAAACTTCATCTTCAGATAACGGGTCAAGGTCGAAACCGATAAATAATCTGGCATGTCGCTCCCTTTCTATTTTCTAGTATTTGCGTAACTTTTATTATACCAAAAAATGGAAGAAGGCGGTGCTTCCAAGTTCCCAATTTTCAGGATAAAAATCACTAAGATTTTGTACTTTCCTTGATAATTTGATACATTTCAATGCGCAACTGTTGCGCAATGAATTCTAAGGTTAGTAAACTAGGAATCGAATCGCCTGCCTCGATCCGAGCAAGCTGTCTGACTGTCAAACGAGTCTCATCCTCACACAACAATTCCCTTGTCATTTTACGTTGTTCCCGCAGTTCTCGAATTTTTTTCCCAATTGCTACTTTTAGCTCTGACATGGCACTTTCCGCACTTATCCTTTTCTACTAGATTTTATACTTTTAAGTCTCATACTTTATTTTTATTATAGCACAAAAAAGTTTTCTATCGTATTAACTTTTTTCTATAAATTAAAAAAGTAATTATGTGAGAAAATTCATGAATCCTAGACTTTTCCTAACTAAGACAAGATTTCCTAATCCACAAAAAGAGGCTCGAATTTTCCAAGCCTCCCAAGATTTATTGACTAAAATTTTTCATCCAAGTTGGAATTCGTTGACTCAGTTCTGTCGGTAATACCACATAAACCTCTTTGGCTAATTCATCCGCAATGGCTGAATGCAAGTAGGTCGCAGCTGCCACTCTTTCAAGAAGTGAAACCTGCTCAAATTGACCTGCAAAGCCGGCAATCATCCCTGCCAAGGTATCTCCCATACCGCCAGTTGCTTGATAGGGACCACCAACCTGCAGTTGATAAACATCCTTTTCCCTACTCTGAAAAACTCGCGTTCCATTCCTTTTCTGTACGACTAGAGTTCCCTTAGGAAATTGGTCAACAGCCTTTTAGCTAGATTTTTCGTCCTGCGACTCGATGGGCAAGCCAGACAAACTTTCCCATTCTTTCTGGTGAGGGGTAAAAATTGTCTGGGAGTTTGGAAAAGGCAGAGCTTGCTTGGCAAAAAACGAGATAGCGCCCCCATCCATAATCAAGATTTGTTGCTTGTTTACAAGCTGTAAAACCAGCTGTAGCACCGATTTCTCTAAAGAATTTTCAGCCAAACCCGGTCCGATTAAAATAACAGTAGCCTTGCGGATCTGCTCCATTAATCGCTCTTGCTCCCGCAAATCAAAGGCCATAGCCTCTGGCAGATGGGCATGGAGGGCGGAAATATTTTCCCGTTCAGTTGCAACAGTCACCAAACCAGCTCCGCTCCTTACTGCGGCCAAGGCAGCCATGATAATAGCTCCTCCATAGGGATAGGTCCCACCAATCAAGAGCAAACGACCATAGTCACCTTTATGACTGTCTGGCGATCGATTTATAATAACCTTCTTCAAAAGCCTGTCACTGACTAGTTTCATATTTGAACCTCTATAATTATTTAAATGTTTTCAAAAACCAATATTACCCGCTCAAGCACATCAAGCAAAGAAATTCGACTGCCATTTTCTATCCCTGATAAGCATATCTTTATTAAATTCTAGTTGCGTAAGAGAAAGGTGTTGAGGAAAACAAAAAGCATTATCTTTCTTCACTTTAAAATCAAAAGCTAAAATGACTCTCCATCTCGCCAGTTATCGCCTATAAGCATGTTCTATACTTTGACAATCTTTTTCAGAAATTTCCAATCTTTATTTCGACCCGAGCAATTTTTCTTCTCCCATATTTTACCATATTTTCGCTCGATACTTAAAATGAAGAAACCGATTCAGAGAAAGGGCCGTTTGAAACTATTACATCACTTACTACCACAGTACCTAAAAAATCGAGACTTTCATCAAAGAAAACTCTACCACGAAACCCTAGCCTCATCTAAAAAGGGCCCAGCGGATTTTTAAAAACGTACAGTTGCCAATGCAACTCTTTAGCTGTAAGCAAAAACAGCTATCGGTTCATTCAAATAAACAAATTTATCTTGAAAACAAAAAAGGTCCACTGGACCTTAATAAGCATAAACTCGCTGCCACGAGTTCCCATCTACAGCCTGAAACAATCCACTGGACATTTTGACGAAAACCTCGTTTTCTTTATCCGCAACTTAAAAAGGTCCAATGGACCTTTTCAAAATGTTAAGTTACTATCGTAACTTTCTATCAACAACCTAAAAATGTCTCCCAGACATTTTTAGCCACCTAGATATGCTTTGCGGACTTCATCAGAAGTGAGAAGTTCTTGGCCTGTTCCAGACAGAACGATTTTTCCTGTTTCAAGAACATAACCACGGTCTGCGATAGATAGTGCTTTATTGGCATTTTGCTCAATCAAAAGCACAGTTGTCCCCTGCTTTTGGATATCTTGAATGATATCAAAGATTTCTTGAATGAAGATTGGCGCTAGCCCCATTGATGGCTCATCCAAGAGCAAGAGCTTAGGAGTAGACATGAGCGCTCGACCCATAGCCAACATCTGCTGCTCACCACCCGAAAGGGTTGCAGCATCTTGGTTTTTACGCTCTTCTAAGCGTGGGAAACGAGAGAAGACCTTTTTGAGATTTGCTTGATTTTCTTCACGATTTTTCTTAAGAAAAGCTCCCATTTCAAGGTTCTCCAAGACAGTCAAACCTGGGAAAATATGGCGCCCTTCTGGAACCTGTGAAAGCCCCGCAGCCACAATCTTTTGAGCAGGCACTTTTTGAATTTCATTACCCAAAAATTCAATCTTTCCAGCACTTGGGCGAACCAAGCCAGAGATCGTGCGGAGGATAGTCGTTTTACCAGCACCATTGGCACCGATAAGGGAAACAACCTCTCCTTCGTTGACTTCAAAGCTGACATCACGGACAGCCTGAATCATGCCATAGTGGACAGATAGATTTTCAACTTTGAGCATGGACATTAGGCTTCACCTCCTAGATAAGCTTCAATAACGCGTTTGTCATTCTTAATCTCATCTGGTGTGCCGTGGGCAATCAAGCGACCGTACTCTAGTACGTAGATACGCTCAGTTACTTCCATAACCAGACTCATATCATGCTCAATCAGCATGATGGTAATATTAAATTCATTTTTAATTCGACGGATCAGAGCAGTCAGCTCAGCTGTTTCCTGTGGATTCATCCCAGCAGCTGGCTCATCCAAGAAGAGAATCTTTGGCTCTGTGGCAAGCGCTCGGACAATCTCCAGGCGGCGCTGTTGACCATAAGCCAAATTTTTAGCCAAGGTTTCTGCTTCCTTATCCAAGTCAAAGATAGCCAGCAATTCCAGAGCTTTTGCTTTCAATTCCTCTTCATTTTTATAAAATGCTGGAAGACGGAAGAAAGAAGCCAACACATGAGGTTTATGATGATTACCGAAAGCAATCAGTACATTATCCAAAACAGTTAAATCTTTAAAAAGACGGATATTTTGGAAAGTCCGGCTGAGACCCAGTGTTGCAATCTTGTAAGGTGTTTTACCATTCAGCAAATGACCATCCAAAGTAACTGTTCCCTCACTCGGTTCATAAACACCCGTCAAAAGGTTGAAAAGAGTTGTCTTTCCAGCACCGTTAGGCCCGATAAGACCGACCAGTTCCCCTTCGTTCAATTCCAGAGTCACGTCACTAACAGCTGTTAGTCCTCCAAAATTTTTGGTTAATTTTTTTACATCAAGAAGTGCCATTATTCTTTGACCTCCTTATTCTTTTTAAAGAGCTTAGCCAAGCTAAATTCCCAAGTACCAAGCAAGCCACCTGGGCGGAAAATCATCACCAAGATTAAGGCAAGTGAATAAACAATCATCCGAACGCTTGAGATATCTTGTAAAAGCATATTGAGGATACCCAATACTACTGCCGCAACGATTGCCCCAGTCATTGATCCAAGGCCGCCAAAAACGACGATAATCAAGACATTGATTGTATTGATAAAGGAATAGTCTTTTGGTACAACAGAACCGACAAATCCAGCCTGCAAAGAACCTGCAATAGAAGCTGTAATAGCCCCAAAAACGAAAGCAATGACTTTAATTTTTGTTGTATTGACACCGACAGACTCTGCCGCAATCTCGTCCTCGCGAACAGACAAGGTGCTACGTCCGATAGGACTGCGGAGGAAGTTAAGAGTCAAAATAGTTGTAATTACGACAAAGACATAAACCAACTGCCAAGAGGTAAAGTTAGGAATGGATAGGATACCTGCCGCACCATTAGTTAGGTCGCCTCCATTGACAATCAAAATCCGGATAATTTCAGAAACACCCAGCGTCGCAATTGCCAAATAGTCCCCCTTTAAGCGCAGGGTCGGAATACCAACAAGCAGAGCTACTGCACCTGCAATCACAGCGCCAACTAACATAGCAATAAAGAAAGTGCCATAGTTTGGAGATTTAGAGCCCATGATAGCTACTGCATAGGCACCAATGGCCATAAAGCCAGCATGCCCAAGCGAGAATTGCCCAGAAAAACCAACGATAAGATTGAGGCCAACAGCCAAGATAATATTAATCCCAATCTGCTCAAAGATTTGCAGATAGAAAGGATTGAGAATACCTGTGCTAGCAAGCACTGTCATCAATAGATAGCCAAAGAGGATCAGAGCAAGCCATAACGCATTTACTTTTAAATTATTTTTCATACATTACACCTTCTCTTTCACGTTTTTACCTAGAATACCAGCTGGACGAACCAATAGAATGATAATCAAGATCGCATACACAATCGCATCACGGAAATCTGACAGCCCAACTGCTGTTGCAAAAGTTTCCAAGAGACCGATTACAAAACCACCCAAAGCTGCCCCTGGGATGATACCAATTCCTCCCAAAACTGCCGCAACGAAAGACTTGATACCTGGTGTCATTCCCATCAGTGGCTCAAGCGAGTTGTAGTAAAGGGCAATCAGCACCCCTGCTGCTCCTGCCAAGGCTGAACCCAATGCAAAAGTAAAGCTGATCGTACGATTGACATTAATCCCCATCAGCTGGGCAGCATCGCTATCCACGGAAACGGCCCGCATGGCTTTACCCATTTTCGTCTTTTGCACAATAAACTGCAAACCAACCATGAGTAAAATAGAAATTCCCAAAATCATCAATTGAATATTGGAAATCGAAATTGGCCCAAGTGTATAACGTACTGTTTTAATCACTTGAGGGAAGGAGCGAGTATTGGCACCTACAAAGAAGACCATCCCGTACTCCAAAAGGAAAGAAACCCCAATTGCTGTGATCAAGGCTGCAATCCGCGTTGAATTGCGTAAAGGACGATAGGCTAAGAACTCAATCACTACACCAAGGATCGCTGTTCCAACCATAGATAAAATAAGGGCTACAAAGAAGTTTAGGTGAAGGGTGTTAATCAGGTAATATCCCATAAAAGCACCAATCATATAAATGTCTCCATGCGCGAAATTAATCAGTTTGATAATTCCATAAACCATGGTATAACCCAAGGCCAGAAGCGCATAAACACTCCCCAAAATCAATCCATTAGCCAATTGCTGAAGAAATTGTTCGAGCATTCCACACCACTCTTTCTAATATAAAATAAGAGCAGAAACAACAATCTCAGACGAAGCCTTGTCTTGCCGTCTCTACTCAAACATCATAAGCAAGTAAGAAACAAGTCAAAGACTGGGTTTGTCCCCAGCCTCAGACCCTTTATTCAGGTTTAACTGTTTCAACAGTTTCTACTTTACCATCTTTCAAACCAATCATCAAGGCTGTCTTCACAGGATTGTGATCTTTATCGATGGTAATAGATCCAGTAACTCCTTCAAAGTCTTTTAACTTAGCAAGGTTATCTTTAATATCTACAGATGTTTTTGCACCCTTAGATGCTTCTGCTGCCATATAAACTGCATCATATGAAAGGGCTGCAAACATTGAAGGTTCTTCGTTATATTTAGCTTTGTAAGCTGCAACGAATTTCTTCGCTTTATCAGTCATGTCACCTGAAGTTGAGAAACCAGATACATAATAAACATTAGTTGCTGCTGCTGGAGTTGCTTGCTCAACGAACTTGGCATCGCTAAATCCATCAGGTCCAACGATTGTTTGGTTAATTCCCAAACCACGCGCTTGGTTAACCAACTTACCAGCTTCTGTGTAATAACCTGGCACAATCAGTGCATCAAAGTCTTTACCTTTGATTTTTGTCAAAGCTGCTTGGAAGTCTGAGTCACCAGAAGCGAAAGTTTCTGTCGCAACGATTTCACCCTTGTATTCTTTCTTGAAAGCTTCTGCCATTCCTTTTGCATAATCGCTTGAATTATCATAGTAAAGAACGACTTTTTTAGCTTTCAAAGTATCAGTTACATATTTAGAAATGATTTTACCTTGGTAACCATCAGTAAAGGTTGCACGGTACAAATAATCTTGTTTATTTGTCAAATCATCTTGTGTTGCACTTGGTGTTACCAAAGGAACGCCTGCTTTACCAGCATTTGCAATTGCGGCAGCGACGGCACCTGAAGTTGCAGGACCAATGATTGTGTTAACTTTGTCTTGAGTTACCAAGCTTGTAGAAATAGTTGCAGCTTCTGCAGTTTCTGATTTATTGTCTTTATCAGTTACTTCGATTTTCTTGCCGTCTACACCACCAGCTGCGTTGATTTCATCAACAGCAAGTTGAGCACCGTGTTGTTCTGCAGTACCGTAAGCTGCTACAGCGCCAGTTTCTTCAAAGTTGAAACCGAATTTAAGTGTTTTACCGATTTCTGTTCCAGTAGCAGATGAGTTGTTTGTAGAAACTTCTCCACAGGCTGCTAGAAGCGCAGCACTAGCAAAAGCTACAAGCGAAAGTGCAAATTTTTTCTTCATGAATAATCTCCTCTATTTTTGTTTTTTGCTATGTTTGCAAATGATATAGTAAGAATATACCGAATTATCTGACAATTGTCAACCCAAAGAAGCCATTTTTTTAAATAATAGCGTTTTCTTGGTTTCTAAATAAACTTCCAACAAAATCCGTATCCAGATTTTGAATCTCGCAAGTCTGGATTTTTTTGATATAGGACTCTTTTGACAGGCTCTCCTTCAGAGAATCTGCCTGATCTTTTGCCACATAAAGCTGCAAATAGCGGTGTTTCTTAGAATGATAAATAATATCTCCAACATGAGCCAGCTTCTTTGCATCGCGATTATAGTATAGATGAATGATGAAGCCCATTCGTTCCTCTTTTTTAAACATGACAATCCTCTCTGGTCATTTGTACTCTATTGATTATATCAAAAAAAGCCCGCAAATGGGGCATTTTTTCCTAGTTATAAATGAAAACTAGCTAAGATTATTATTAGCCATGATTTCATCGATGAAACCATATTCTAAAGTTTCTTGGGCACTCATCCAGTAATCACGTTCTGCATCTGCGTGAATTTGCTCAACCGATTTACCAGAATTGTCTGCAAGAATTTGCTCCAAGGTCTTACGAGTCTTGAGCAAATGCTCTGCTGCAATGGCCATATCTGTTTGCTGAGTACCGCCACCAGTACCACCCATTGGCTGGTGAATCATATACTCTGCATTTGGAAGCATGAATCGTTTGCCCTTAGCACCGCTAGAAGCAATGATAGTTCCCATGCTAGCTGCCATTCCCATGACAATCGTCTGCACATCAGACTTGATGAAGTTCATAGTGTCTACAATCGCCAATCCCGCTGACACAGAGCCACCCGGAGTATTAACATAAAGATAGATGTCCTTGGTGCTGTCTTGTGCATCTAGGAAAAGCAGCTGCGCAATAACAGAATTAGCCATATTGTCCTCAACAGGACCTGTCAGCATGATAATACGGTCTTTTAAAAGGCGTGAGTAAATGTCATAAGAACGCTCACCACGGCTGGTTTGTTCAATAACTACAGGAATCATGAATATTTTCTCCTTCATTCGATCTATTCATTATTATAACTTTTTGGTCAAAAAAGGTCAAATATTTGCTTTCTCTGTCGGATGACAGAAAGCAGCGCTGAGATTATCTTTAGTTTGGAAAGCACAAATCCACAGGATTGGCCGGACTTTCCTATTACAGACTAGAATTTCTATTTTGTACCAAATAGGCGGTCACCAGCATCTCCGAGACCTGGAACGATGTAGCCGTGCTCATTAAGATGATCATCAAGTGCAGCAGTGAAAATATCTACATCAGGATGAGCATCCTGCAAGGCTTTAACACCTTCTGGAGCAGACACTAAGCAGACAAATGTGATGTTGCTTGCACCACGTTTTTTAAGTGAATCTACAGCCAAAATAGCAGATCCACCCGTAGCCAACATTGGATCGACAACAAAGATTTGACGTTGGTCAATGTCTTCTGGCAATTTTACCAAATATTCAACTGGCTTCAAGGTTTCTTCATCACGGTACATTCCGATGTGGCCGACTTTAGCAGCAGGAACCAAGCTCAGGAGACCATCCACCATACCGATACCAGCCCGCAAGATTGGAACAATAGCCAATTTTTTCCCTGCAATCTGCTTTTGAACTGTTTTCGTAATTGGTGTTTCAATTTCTACATCTTCAAGTGGTAAATCGCGCAAAACTTCGTATCCCATCAGCATTGCGATTTCATCTACCAATTCACGAAAAGCTTTAGTAGAGGTATCTGTACGACGCAAGATAGACAATTTATGCTGAATGAGTGGATGAGCGATAACTTCAAGTTTTCCCATGATTGGATTTCCTTCTTTCAATTTATTCCTCTTATTATATCAAAAAAGAAGAAAAAAGGCTTGCAACAAGCAAACCTTTTCATCTATTTTAATTACTTTTTGATAGAAGAGTTTGATTTCAATTTAGGCTTTATCAAATCACCATCAGATAGACTATTACACCAAACCTTCTAAGAGGCCTCTCATAAAGTTCTCAGAATTAAACTCGCCGATGTCGTCAATTTTCTCGCCAAAACCAATCAGCTTCACTGGAATATCCAGTTCCTGACGAATGGCAAGCACAACACCACCACGCGCTGTTCCGTCAATCTTAGTTAGGACAATACCAGTCACAGGCGTAATTTTTGAAAATTCTTTGGCCTGAACCAGTGCATTTTGACCCGTAGAGGCATCCAAGGCTAGGAAGGTTTCGTGCGGCGCTGATGGATCTACCCGCTTGATAATACGACCGATTTTTTCCAGCTCTGCCATGAGATTGTCTTTATTTTGCAGGCGACCAGCCGTGTCAATCATGAGAATATCGACATTTTCAGCCTTGGCTCTTTCTAAACCGTCAAACACGACACTGGCTGGATCGCTCTTTTCTGGACCAGTCACGACAGGCACATCTACTCGGCGCCCCCACTCAGCTAGCTGGGCAACGGCTCCAGCTCGGAAGGTGTCTGCTGCAACCAGCATAACCTTTTTACCTTCTTGCTTGTATTTATAGGCCAATTTACCGATTGAGGTCGTCTTCCCTACTCCATTTACACCGACGAAGAGCATGACGGTAAAATCCTTTTGTAGATTGATTTTTTCGTTGAAACGGCCGTCTTTCTCATAGATATCGACTAATTTTTCAATGATTAGTTGGCGCAAGGCGTCTGGTTTCTTAGCATTTTCCAGACGAGCTTCATAGCGCAAGTCCTCAGTCAGATTGGAAGCTACCTGTACACCGACATCACTGGTAATTAGCAATTCTTCCAAGTCTTCAAAGAATTCTTCGTCAACTGAGCGGAAATTTGCAAAGAAGGCATTGAGACGAGCACCAAATCCAGTCCGCGTCTTTTTAAGACTGCGGTCATACTTGTCTTGGACACTCTCTTCTTGGTATTCAGTAGAACTCTCAGATGTTTCTGCGGGAGTCAGTTCTTCCTCTGCCTCTCCTCCATACTCGGTCAGGTCTGCTTGTGAAGAAGTGCTTACTTCCTGCTCATTAGATACTTCTTGCTCTGGTTCCTGGCTGATTTGCTCTCTCGCTGCAGCCAAACGCTCCTGTAATTCTTGGTAATAATCTCTGCTTTCAGTCGCCGCTTCTGATTCGCTACTACTTTCCAACGCTTGATTTGCTGAAGTTTCAGACTGCTCTTCTGCCTCAGCCAAAACTTGTTCAGAACTTTCCTCGTCTTCAAGCACTGGTTCAGATAAGTCAGCTTGTTGAGTAGTTGGGGCAAATTCCTGCTCAGAAGTTGCTGAATCTGAGAACTCTATTTTCTCTTCTGACACAGATTCTACTACCGAAGTTTCCGCTGTTTCTTCATTAGAGGCAGCAAGGGGCTGGAAGTCTGTCTCAGATGGAACTTCAATCTCTGTAGTCTGATAACTCTCCTCTGCCTGTTCCTCTATCTGGGGCTTTTCTTCAAGTTCCTCTTTTTTACGTCCAAAAAGACGGTCAAATAATCCCATTCTTTAGTTCTCCTTCAATACATATTTCCGAATGGCCCAAGCAACTGCATCTTCATCATTGGTCATTGGAGTGACAACTTCTGCGACCTCCTTGACTTCTGGCACGGCATTTTGCATGGCAACGCCCAGACCAGCCCAAGCAATCATTGACAAATCATTGGCTTCGTCACCGCAGGCCATGACTTGGCTTTTATCAATTCCCAAGTGGGCAATCAATTTCTCCAAACCAGTCGCCTTGTGGACATTTTTCGGTGACCATTCCAGCAGCATTTCCCGTGATTTGAAAATTTCATACTGGTCAAAAAGTTCAGACGAAATGTGAGGAATGGCTGCGTCCAGCGGTTCCTGAGCAAAGGCTGTGACGCACTTATTGTAGGTAATCTGGCTAGAAAGGTCTTCAAAAACAATGGATTCAAAGTTCAAAGCCGGATTAAACTCTGCATAGAGCGATGCCTGGTCTGATTGAATCTGATAAACCAAGCCACCATCAATCGCATCCAGAGGCAGACCCAATTTCTCAGTCTCTTCATAAATTCTAGCTACATCATCGTAGGCAAAGACCGTTTTATCTAAAATTTCTCCTGTATTGCGCTGAACCAAACCACCATTAAAGGTAATGGTGTATTCATCTGCCTGACCATCGGTGCCCAGCTCATGTAGGAAAAATTCCATAGCCTTAAGCGGACGCCCTGTGGTCAATACAACTTTGACCCCCTGCTGCTGAGCCGCTTTGAGCGCTGCCAGATTCTCTTCAGAAATCTTTTTATCCGTGGTCAAAAGCGTCCCGTCCAAGTCCAAAGCGATCAATTTAATATCAGCCATTACAAGCCCTCCATGTAAGTCATAACAGATTGGGCCGCATGGTGGCCAATCACTTCTTTCGCAACTGCCAAAATTTCCGGCCGCGCATTTTCTGGTGCAATCGGGTGTCCTACCACCTGCATCATATGCAGGTCATTGAGGTTATCACCAAAAGCCATGACCTGATCCATCTCTAGGCCTAACTTCTTAGCCAGCTCGACAAGAGCCACACCTTTATCCACATAATCCAGCACGATATCAATCGACTTATAGCCCGTTGTCATCGCCTTGACACCAGCGACATTCTCATTGACCCAGGCTTCGCCATCGGCCACTGTTTCTTCGCTGAAATTGGTCGTGAATTTAAAAATCTCGTCTGTAATCTCACTAAAATCAGCAACTTTTTGGATATTTTCATTATAATTAGCGCTGAAAGAGAGATAGGTCGGATCTACTGTATCTAGGACATAACAGCCTTTTTCCCCTGTCAGGAGCAACTCATTGATATTGACAAAGGGCGACTCCTTAAGCTTTTCAAATACCTTGAGATAAAATTCTCTCGGCATGGTTGCTTCGTATAGATCTTTTCCTTGGAACTCTACAAGGCTGCCATTTTCCGCGATAAAGATGATATCATCTCGAACTTCATGAAAGAGCTTTTCAAGAGAAAGAATTCCTCGACCGCTGGCAACAGCAAAGTAGATGCCCTTTTCTCTAAACTGAGCTAGCAGGTGCTTGAGCCGCTCCATATCAAACTGACCCTTGTCATCTAAAAAAGTCCCGTCCATATCTGTGGCAATGAGTCTTATCATACAATTATCTCCTTTTTTGAATTAGGGGTGTGCAAAGGGCATTTAGGGTATGCATCTTTTAAGGATTTAGGCAACCCCCATCATTTCTCATCTCTGTTAATCCTTTATATTATATCATAAAACTAACACTTCATTCCACAGATGAAAAACAGTCAGATCATATTTCTATGACCTGACCGTTTTTGATATTGTTTATACTATATCTATTTACTTTTTTATTTTATAAAATAACATCACATAAACTTTTTATATATTTAGTTATCCTAAATTCAATTTATGTTTTGCTATTTGGCAAATACGTTCTGGCGAAGCGTGGTCTACAAACTGACTTAGCAGTCTTCGAGTCGCCAGCTTCCAAGGTGTTGGTTCGCCTGGCGAATGGCTTTGATTTCAGCGTGCAGCGTGGCGTCTTGTTCCTTTTCGCGTAAGTTATGGCCACGCCCAATGATTTCACCATTCAAGACTACGACAGCTCCGATTGGTACTTCCGCTTGGTCATAGGCTTTCTGGGCTTCTTTCAACGCTTCCCTCATAAAGAATTCTTTTTCCTGAAGTTCCATGTTCTTACTGATAGACGCGCTTCGTCACGACTAGACTATGCGGTCTCTCAAACTCCTTATCTAAGTAGTCTTGGTACGTCCCTGGGGAAATAAATCCACGGACGCTTAAAATATCGGTTCCTGCTGCTCCGACAATCGTATCGGCTAGCAGTACGCAGTTAGTACTCATGACAAAATACGTCTTGAATTTTGAAGAGGTAAATTTATACAAGCGGCCATCTGCTTCTTGTTTTAGCTTGTAGGCATACATCGGTTCTTCTTTGTCGATTCCAGGACGCTTAGGTTTCACGGTTTTTGGTGGATCCCAAGGCACTGTCAGCGACATCAGTTTGGCGATTTCCTTATCGACAGCTGCGAGTTGTTCCGGAGACAAGGCGAGACCATATCCCAGTAAGGTCTTATGGTTTTCGCGTTTACAAAATTCAATGTATTTTTCACGGTCGGCACTAAAAAGAACCCCATCCCCCATCGCTCCAAAGAGGCGTTCTGAATTCGTATCGTAGTTTCCGAATGAAATAATACGTCCCTTATAACAAATATCGACATGCCCGATTGCCCCAAATCCGTCTTTTGTGACGTGAATAAACATTTCTAAGTTTGGTTCTGCATTTTCTTTGGCACGGTCGTAAATTTCAGAAGCGGTTTCGCCTTCTCCAAGTTCCAACGCATCATTGATTTTTTGCAAAGTCACACGAGGAATAATCGCAGCCAGTACCAACGGCATCCCTCGACGCAAGCGTCTACGAAGGACTTTCTTTCCAACTTCGGCCTCGAAGAACCATCCGTCACGAATGTTACTAGTCCCAAGCCCGATGAAATAAAGCGCAAGGAAGAACATTTGTAAGTTGCCGTCGCCCCCAAGAGCCA
>ERZ773061.333-NODE-333-length-19671-cov-2.798736_pt1 | contig 19671 bp, 16 predicted proteins | sample MGYA00580627_ERZ773061 | MGnify/ENA primary metagenome ERZ773061 (study PRJEB29015, sample SAMEA2738119) | human oral metagenome | biome: human oral; feature: human-associated habitat; material: saliva | place: China | collected 2223 ...
TCGCTCAGTTTGTAAATTGGCCCCACATTGCGTTCGGTGTATAAAACATTTCTCGGATCACGTCTTAATTTTTTCGTAATTTCATCAAATTCATTCATCGTAATTCGATAATATCACTTTTATGCTAAAATAAAATAAGTCACATTTAATTTATTTGTTAGGAGGTAAATGGCTAATACAAATAAAATTCTCTCTGTTGAAAAAGTTACTAAGACTTTCGGCAAGGGAAATAGCCTCACGAAGGCCGTCGATAATCTTTCTTTCTCCGTGAAGAAAGGCGAATTTCTCGCAATCATGGGCGCCTCCGGCTCTGGTAAGAGTACTACACTAAACCTGATTTCCACGATCGACCGTCCAACCTCTGGTCAAATCTTCGTCGACGGTACCGATATTACGAAACTCAAAGGCGAGAAACTTAACCGCTTCCGTCGCGAATCGCTAGGTTTTATCTTTCAGGATTTTAATCTCCTCGATAATCTCACCGCTTACGAAAATATCGCGTTGGCGCTTTCGATTCAGAATGTCAAAGCCTCAGAAATTGATGAAAAAGTCAAAGCCGTCGCCAAGAATCTCGATATCGAAGCTATTTTACAAAAGTTCCCATATCAACTTTCTGGCGGTCAAAAACAACGTGTAGCTTCCGCTCGCGCCATTATTACTAATCCGAAATTAATTCTCGCCGATGAGCCAACTGGTGCGCTTGATTCGAAGTCTTCTAAGCTCCTTCTCGAACGCTTCGATTATTTGAATCAAGAGCTTCAGGCTACTATTCTTATGGTTACTCACGATGCTTTCTCGGCCAGCTTTGCATCCCGCATTATCTTCATTAAAGATGGTCAAATCTACGATGAAATTCACCGCGAAAATAAGACTCGCAAGGAATTCTTCGATGAAATCATCCGCGTGATGTCTACCCTAGGTGGAGGTGACGCTGATGTTATTTAAGCTTTCGTTTCGAAATATTACGCGCAGCATCAAGGATTATGCGATTTATTTCTTTACGTTAGTGCTCGGTGTTACGCTTTTCTATGTTTTTAATTCCGTCGGCTCCCAAGCGGCTGTGCTTGAATTAAATAACTCTCGCAAACTCATCGTCGATTTGCTCGCGAAAATTCTTTCTGGTATGAGTGTTCTCGTGGTCTTTATTCTCGGTGCTTTGATCATCTATGCTTCGCGTTTTCTGATTAAACGTCGTAATAAAGAATTCGCCATCTATCTCACGCTCGGTATGAGTAAACGTAAAATCTCGCGCCTCCTCTTCTTCGAAACTCTAATGATTGGCGTAATTTCCCTCGGCGTGGGTCTTCTACTTGGTATTGGTGCTTCCCAGCTAATTAGTGTATTGATTGCCAAGCTTTTCGAAGCTAATATGGATAAATTCACTTTTGTTTTTTCCGAAAAAGCCTTCTTTGATACAATTCTTTACTTCGGTCTCATCTATCTCATCGTGATTTTCTTCAATACTGTCATTGTCGGACGCCTAAAGATTATTGAATTACTACATGGTAGCAAGAAATCCGAAAAAGCTTTCCTGAAAAACCCACTGCTTCGCGCCATTGTCTTCGTCGTTTCTGCTTCGGTGCTCGGGTATGCTTATTGGTGGGTCAATAATGACAAAGTCTCTCTCATGGACCGTGTCTATAATCTCCTCTGGCCGGTTATTGCTGGCGTAGTTACCACTTTCCTAATCTTCTGGTCGCTTTCTGGTTTGATTATGGAAATTGTTACTCGCAGTAAAAAGTTCTATTTCAAGGGTCTGAATTCCTTCGTCTTCCGTCAAATTTCCAGCAAGGTGAATACCGCCGTGGTTTCCATGTCCTTGATTAGTCTCTTGCTATTCCTCACGATTAGCATCCTTTCGCTCTGTTTCTCGATCAATGAATCGATGAAAAGAGAACTAGCTTACAATACGCCAGTCGACGCAATGACCGAACTGACCGATTATCTCGCGGTTTACGGTTCAAATAGTAGTGTTGGCTATTTATCTCAAATGTCTAAAGATCAGGAAAAAGCTGCTCTCGCCACTTCCCAGGCCTACATGAAAAAATCCCTCTATCAAAATTTGATTGATCGAAATCCAGACCTTGCGAAAGATATTAAAGATCATGTTGAGCTGAATGTTTATGCCGATAGCAAATTCACGTATGGTCAAATTTTACCGTCAGGAGTTATGACGGGGACCGCGGAAGCCTTCATGTCGAAAACTACTGTGCCAATGGTTCGTGTCTCTGATTATAATAAACTCGCGAAGCTCTATCATCGTGATGAAATTCATTTGAAGGATGATCAATATCAGTTCCTGGCCGACTTTAAGACTATGGCGGAGATTCTTGATAAGACTCTTGTGGGTAATACCCAAATTAAATATCGTAATTTCACCCTCAATCCAGTCGCCAAAAAACACCAAGAAGGCTTTATCACTTCATCCGGTTTTAAGTCTAATACTGGCATCCTCGTCGTTCCTGATAATGTAATCACCGATCAGCCAATCGGTACTCAAGCCATGCTGATGAATTACAATCTCAGTGGCACCCGCACTGCCGAACAGATTGACGATGACTTACGCAAGGCTTTCGACCTCGGAGGTTTATCCGTTAATGCGGTTAATTCATCTGAAGAGGACACGCAGAAAACCGGAAGCTCCGCCAAGCAAGCTGATCGTCCAAGTGGTGTTGCCATTAATTTTTATACCAAATTATTAGTAAAATCTGGTATGGTTGGTATGCAGGCTATTGCCACCTTTGTTGGTTTTTATCTCGGCACGATCTTCTTGATTTCTTCTGCTGCGATTCTGGCCCTTAAGCAGCTTTCCGAATCTTCCGATAATATAGAAAAGTATGCCACCCTTCGTCGTCTCGGCGCCAGTAATAAGATGTTAAACCGTGCACTCTTCGTCCAGATTGCAATCTTCTTTATTGCGCCATTGCTCATCGGCATCATACATTCCATTTTTGGCATTATGTTTGCCTCGAGTATTATTGAATCATTCGGCTCTGACGGACTCCTCGCTTCGATTCCGATGACCGTCTCGATGATTGTGCTGATTTATGGTGGCTACTTCCTCCTGACTTATATCAGTAGCAAGCGCATCATCTCCGAAAAACAACTTCGCCGCGACTGAGAAAAATATTAGTTAAGGTAAAAATCCTTAGTATGACGAGATTAAGAAAGCTGCCGAAAGGTAGTTTTCTTAATTTTAGTTTATAGTATTATCAAGCCAGTAATAAAATACTTGATTTTTTATACAAAATATTGTAGAATATTTTTGTTTCAATGTTAAGCTAAAAACATAGCTTTGTTCTTTAAGAAAGGTTGGTGACTAGTATGCCAAGAAGTGCCGAATTGGACAGTTTATTTGCTCGTAAGCAGGAAGCTTTTGCGCGCAAGCAAGCCGCATTCCAGAAGTATATTGATGCAAAAAATCGTGCAAACGAAGCTCACGACAGAATGCAATTAGCATGGGATCGAAGAGTTGCTGCTCGAGAAGAAATGAACCGAGAATTCGAAAGTATGCAACAGTCGAAAGATAGTAGGGATGCTATCTGGGCCGACTTTAATCGGCTTTGTCAGGAAAATAGTTCCAGGATTAATCAAATTCGCCAAGAAGCCGACATGGAGCATGAAATGATGAAAAATTGTTTCGATAGTGCTAGTGCGGCTTACGAATATGGCAATAAGGCGGATGCCCCAATGTATGCTAGTGAAGGCCATATGCATAAGGATCGGCGAGATGACCTGAATGCTGAGGTCGGAAGACTTATTCAGGAAATCAATAATGCCAAGGCTAATGCAAAATGGCAAACATCTAGTTCGCATGGCAACTCATTTCAGTCTGCTAAAAGCAACTTTAATAATGCAAAAATGTTGCATGAATCTGCTGAAGCTGAATTTAAAAGCGCCAAGGCGGAAAGAGACGCCTATAAGGCTGAATTTGATTCGGCTCAGGCGGAATTTGAGCGACTAAAGGATGCGTGTCAAAGAAAGCTTGATGAGATTAAGGCAAATAATCGAAAAGAGCGAGAGCGCATTCTGGATAAGGCGGGAGTTGGCTATCTTAATAGACAAGATGCCAAAATCGTCAAGAAAGCAGATGGAACTACTCAGGTCTACCATGGTGGCCTCGGTTCCGGTGATGGTTTATTCCATGGGCATGTCGCATTAGATCAGTCTGGAAATAAGACTTATAGCCGTGATGCATTTGAAAAACATGGCAGTCAGAATTATACAGATCGAAAGACTGGTGAAAGGAAGTCGAATGGCGGGTGGACCGAGTTAAGTACCGGAACAATCATTGATGAGGCTGGAAATGGACATAACGTAATGTTTCGTCAGGGATTGGGGAAAAATGAAGGTCAGACTTTAATAAGGGATTATCATGGATTTGAATCTTTTAAGAATTTTCACAAAAATGGAGGCCATAATCACTATGGAGACAATAATAAAGAATTGTACCCAAATGAGCCTGATCGTATAGAAGATAGCTCCAAGCATAAAAACGATAAAACGTACACTGGACCTGGATGTTAGTCACAAAAATTTACACCGCCTATAACTTTATGGGCGGTATTTTATAGCCATTTTTTTGAGTCTAGAAAATCTAAAAAATCCAGTACACCGTCACTAGTTATTTCTGGGTTAGCGTTATAATAATCTAGATGGTCTCTTTTTTCATTAAGCGCCATATAGATATAAAAAGATAATTCACAAAATCTATTATCTTCAGGTAAAGAATCATTCGAGTAGCTAAAATTATTATCCAAGAAGATGGTATATTTCTTAATTTTATTTTCTAGATCATCTAATTGTGATTCAGTGGTAGCAGATTTTATTTCATCAGCTAATTTTATACCATCACGTATTGCTATTTCGGCTAAGTCTGTACTCATTTACTTAAGTATAGCAATTCTCTTACGTAATTCAATAAAAAATTTAAAAAATTACACCCAACTTTCACCATCGAGTTCATCAATAAAGCCGTCCATGAAATCTTTTGCTAGTACTTGTGTAGGTTCGAAATCTAAGTTCTCTGGGTAAAGTGATTTTCTCTTCCAGTCTAGCGCTACATAAAGAGAAGTGGTTAAGCTGCAATCTTTTTCATCACTGAAGTCTAAAGGTTCACCAAAATTTTCATCTACAAAATCAGCGTATTTGTCAATAATTGGCTCAAGTTTCTCCAATTCAGAAAGGTTTGAGATGGGGCGCATCTTATCGATGATTTCATGGCCATCTTCAATGACCTTATTAATTAACTTTGCCCTTTCTAAGTAATCCATACTATAAATATACACTAATTTTTATAAAATATCATAATCAAAAAAATGGTATAATATATCTTATGAATAATACGCGCGATGATATTTTACACTTAGCCAAGCTATCCAGCTTGCAGCTCACGGATGCCGAAATTTCCGCCCTCCAGCAGGACGTCACTAATATCGTGGGCTACATTTCTCAGCTTGACGAGCTCGATACTACTGGTGTAGAGCCGACCTATCAGGTTTTTGAAATGGAAAATGTTTGGCGTGCCGACGAAATTAAACCTCAGGATGCTACCCGCGAGCAACTTCTCGCTCTTGCGCCTGATCAAGCTCAAAATATGATTAAAGTACAGAAGGTTCTCTAATGAAAATTGCCGATTTACATACCTCTGCGGTTTCTTTGGTAAAGGAAGCCTTAGAAAAAGCCAAAAAATACGCCAGTCACAACATTTTTATTTCACTCAATGAAGAGGAAGCTTTGAAAAAAGCCGCTGAAATCGATCAAAAAATCCAGAATGGCGAAACTGTCGGGCGACTAGCTGGTGTGCCATATGCTCTCAAGGATAACTTCCTGAGTAAGCAGGGAAATACTACGGCCGCTTCCAAGATTCTTTCCAATCTACGTTCGCCAATCGATTCCACTACCGTCGCCAAGCTCGAAGCTGAAGGCGCCATTATGATCGGCCGCACTAACCTCGATGCTTTTGCTCACGGTTCTTCCACGGAAAATTCTTTCTTCGGTCCTACCCACAACGCCAAGGATTTTGAACGCGTCGCCGGTGGTTCCTCTGGAGGCTCCGCCGCCGCTGTTGCTCTTGATATTGTGCCTTTTGCTACAGGTACCGACACTGGTGGTTCGATTCGCCAGCCAGCTTCCTTTAACGGTGTCTATGGTCTGAAGCCTACTTATGGTACGATTTCACGTTATGGTGTGGTGGCGATGGCTTCCAGTACTGACGTGATTGGTTTCTTTACTCAAAATCCGGAAGATTTGGACTTACTGATGTCGATTACTAGTGGCCAGGATGAAAAAGATCTCACTTCTTTGCCAGATTATTATAATGAAACTGTCGTCGAAGCTGGTGCGAAGAAGTGTATTGGTGTGATTAAAGATTTTGATAACGATAACGTCGCCCCAGAAATCCGCGAAGGTCTCAAATCTCAAATCGAAAAACTGAAAGCCGAGGGCCATGAAATTGTCGAACTTTCGATGCCGGTCTTAAAGTATGCTCTTGCGGTTTATTATGTCGTGGTGCCAGCCGAAGTCGCCTCCAATCTCTCGCGTTATGATGGTATTCGCTATGGTTATCGCAGCTCTGAAGCCCACAGTATCGAAGAAGTTTTTGGCCTTAGTCGCAACGATGGCTTTATGCCAGAAAACAAGCGTCGCATCATGATCGGCAACTTCGTTCTAAGTAGTGGTTTTTATGATGCATATTACCTTAAAGCTCAAAAAGTTCGTACACTGATTATTAAGGCCTACGAAGAAGCTTTTGCAAAATGTGATTATATCCTCACCCCAGTTTCGCCATCCCCAGCCTTCAAATTGGGTGAAAAAGTCAATGATCCAGTCGCCATGTATCTTGAAGATGTCATGAGCGTACCGATTAACCTCGCAGGATTGCCAAGTTTAGCCATTCCAGTCAATCGTGACAAGGATAAGCTTCCAGTCGGCTTACAATTAATCGGCCCACGCCGCAGTGATAAAAACCTCTTGCAATTTGCCAAGGGGAATTTCTCATGAACTCCCCAGTTTTCTTTCTCCTAATTGCGGTTTTAATTGTGGGGATTTTGGTCTTCATCTCGATTTCCCAACTCGGTAACCGCACTCATACTTTTGACAAGGAAGACTATCAGGCCAACTTCCTCAAGATTGAAAATAATCTCTCGCGCGATAATCCACTCAGTTTTAATTATGCTCTCATTGAAGCCGATAAGCTACTTGATAAGGCGATGATGGAACTCGGCGCCCCGGGCAAGACTATGGGTGAACGCCTGAAGGCTTCCGGTCAACGTTTTTCTGAATTAAATTCCGTCTGGTATGTCCACAAGAAACGTAATCAAATTGCCCATGAGCAAAATTTTCAGCTCGATTACAATCAAAGTCGTCGCGCTTTAGAAACTTACAAACAAGCATTAAAAGATTTAGGAGCTATCTAATGTCAGAAAATTCAGCTTACGAAATTACTATCGGTATTGAATGTCACGTTCAGCTCGCGACCAAGACGAAGCTTTTTTCCGAAGTCGACAATGATGCTCGCGGCAAGGAGCCTAACTCTTGTGTTTCGCCGGTCGAATATGCTCTTCCGGGTATGTTGCCACGTTTGAATCAGGAAGCCGTGCGTCTCGCTACTCGTGCAGGGCTCGCTCTTAATTCTAATATTAATCTGATTTCACGCTTCGATCGCAAACATTATTTTTACCCAGATTCTCCGAAGGGCTATCAGATTACCCAGATGTATCAGCCAATTATCGGCCCAGGTTTTGTTGAGCTTCCAAATGGCACGAAGATTCGTATTGAACACGCTCACATCGAAGGTGATGCTGGCAAACTTACGCATTTTGATACTTACAGTCTTGTCGACCTTAACCGTGCCGACACTCCGCTGATTGAAATTGTCTCTATGCCAGACATTCATTCGAAGGAAGACGCTCGCGATTATTGTAAAGAGCTTTGGCGCATTTTAACTTTTGCTGGTGTGACTTACGGGGATCTTTATAATGGCAATATGCGTTTTGATGTGAATATTTCACTCGCCAAAAAAGGTAGCCCTGAGCTGGGTACGCGTGCTGAAATTAAGAACCTCAACTCTTTCCGTTCGGTTGAAATGGCGGTCGATTACGAATATCACAGGCAGAAAAAATTGCTCGATAATGGCGAAAAAATCGTTCAGGAAACTCGTGGTTGGAATGATAATACCGGCAAAACTACTTCACAGCGCAGTAAGGAAGAAGCTAATGATTATCGCTACATGCCAGAGCCAGATATTCCACCAATTCATTTGACTGAGGAATATGTTGAAGCTGAGCGCGCTAAATTAGTACGCTTACCAGCTGACTATCGCGCCATGCTCCGTGTGGTGATTCCAGAAGAACAACTCGAAATTCTCCTCGACCACCAAAATCTTGTCGAAAGCCTAGCAGAACTAAAGTCCGCCTACGATGCTGATGGTATTGAAAAAGAAATCACTAAGAATGCTATTCAGAAGATTTCTAATCTCTATACCTCGGTGCTTCTCGCAGAGGAAAACAGCAGTCTCCTAAATGATGAGCTTCCGACCACCATGCAGCTTCGCGAACTTGCTGAGATGATTAACAAGAACGAGCTTTCTTCCACTAGTGTCAAAGAAGTCTTCTTGCGCTTCTTCGACCCAAATATGCATCACAAGTCGGCTCGCGAAATCGCTAAGGAACTCAATCTGCTTCAAGAAAACGACCTTGGTGCCTTATCTGATATTGTCGATCAAGTCCTAACTGATCCAGCCTGCGCCCAGGCCGTCGCCGATTTTAAAGCTGGTAGTGAAAAAGTTATCGGCTTCCTCGTTGGACAAGTCATGAAAGCTTCCAAGGGTAAAGCTAATCCAGCCATCGCTCAGAAGCTTTTGCGCGAAAAACTACAATAAAATATAGGCATTAGTCGCCCGTCCTAAAATCCGGCCCCAAAGCCGGGTTTTTTGTCGGCTAAAATTCCACTACCCGATTCTACTTATGCTATAATAAGTAAAAGTTAAGACCACAAGAAAGAAAATATGAAGCTATATAGTAATGAGATTGTTTTTCGTGGTCATCCTGATAAAGTTTGTGACCAAATTAGTGACGCCCTGCTTGATGCCTTTCTCTCTGGTGATCCCAGCTCCCGTTGTGGTATCGAAGTGATGGGTGGCAAGGGTAGGATTTTTATCACCGGCGAAGTTACTTCCACCGCTAAGGTCGACGTTGAATCTGTGGTGATACGCGTTTTGAAAGAAGTTGGCTACATTAATGGCGATAACGCGGAAAATCTCACGCCTTCTGGCACACTCGCAGATTTTGAAATCGTCAATAATCTCGGCGTCCAGAGTCAAGATATCGCTCTCGGTACCAATGATGAAGTGGGCGGTGCTGGTGACCAGGGAATGATGTTTGGTTTTGCTTGCGACGATAATGCTGAATATAAACCGACCGCCATGGTGATAATGCAGGAATTTTCCAAATTCTACGATGAATTGCGCCAAAAAGATTCACGCTTTCTCGCGGATGGTAAAACCCAGCTCACTGGTGAATACGACAACGAGATGCGTCTTACCAAGATTAAAGATTGGACGATTAGTTATCAAAATACCGAAATTGATCGCGCCGAAACTGACCAAATTCTCATCGATAAAGCTCGTGAAATTGCTGGTAAATATGGTGTAGAAGTCGAAAAATTCCTCGTTAACCCTACCGGCAAATTCCTCATTGGTGGTTTTATGGGTGATGCTGGTCTCACTGGTCGTAAAATCGTAGTTGATAGTTATCAATCTTTCGCCCCGGTTGGCGGTGGTGCTTTCTCTGGCAAGGACCCGTCTAAGGTAGACCGTTCCGCTGCCTATAAGGCGCGTGAAATTGCCGTGGATTACCTCAAGCGTCATAATTTACATTCTTGTGAAGTACAGCTTTCTTACGCTATCGGCATCGCTGAACCACTTGCAATCTACATCAAGGGTGACGGTAAAAATATCACACCAGAACCAGAGTTATATGCCGCTTGTACGCCAAAAAATATTATCAAAGATCTCGATCTCTTGCATAAAAAATACGAAGACACTGCCAAATTCGGCCACTTCTAAAAATAAAGAAAAGAACCTCGTATCGGGGTTCTTTTTTCTTTGGATCTATAGTTTTAATATTTGTAGTTTAGAATTTATAGATTTTGTAAGCTAACAAATAAACCTTGAATAAAACCATAAATACTATAAAATAGAGCTAGAAGCATAAGCACAAAAATCAAAAGGAAAGGTAGTATGTCTAAAATCAAAACATTTTTTAAGAGGCCAGCGCAGGTGTGGCAGCGCGTTTTTGGTTTCTTACCAATCATCTCGCTTGGTAGCGCGACGATGATTCTTGGCGCCTTGGCTCTTGCCCCAAATTTCATGAATTTTGCTCACGCGGAGGAGAACCCAGCTCTAAAACCAGGTGATATTAAGCTGTCGATAAGTGTGGACGAAACATTCCATAAATTCAATGATATTTATCTTACCTCAGACGGAGTCGAACATGAACCTCAAAGTAATGTTACCTTCAAGCCAACGGTCGAGACTAACAATCCTGCAGGCTACAAGGTTTACTTCTCGGACGTTGATGAAGATACCGATATGCGTAGTATTGACGCCACAGTGACCGACTCAATTCGCTCTGCTACCCCTTCGGATTTTGAAAATGGTCAACCGAAAAACACTTCTGATAATTACTGGTATTGTGGTATTTTACAGGTTCCTAAGAGTAGTGATGATACGATAATCAAAACCGAAATCCAAAATAATGATATGGCTATTCCTACCAGAAGCCACCCGAGGTTAATCGACGAAGTTAAATATGTTAAGCCTAATGATAATAAAAATAACGGCGTCTACTGTAATCTTTCGATTAATAAACAATTAGCCACATCGACCTATGTCGGTAAAATGATTTTTAGCACTGTAGCTAATACTAATAATTTAAAACCAGCCACTCTCAAAGACGGCTATTCGGCCTTTCGTAGAATCCCGAATAATTATTCTGGCAAAAGAGAGTTTAAGAGCTTTAAATATGCTAAACCGACTCCACAGGATTTTTCTAGTGAAATCACTAATGACCAAACCATTACTTCAAACATAAAGCCAGATTATAAATATCAGCCTCGTCCACCAGAAGCCTGTCCTCCTACGATGGGAACTGGGTTTGGTATGTATAACCTCACCGCCAATAATACCGATGATGAGGAGCCGGTTTTAATTTGGGCCTCGAGCTGTGATGATAAGGGTTTGCGTTGGTGGTCTCCATCGGGTACCTTGAAACTTGGTGAGAATTGTTCGAATTTCTTCTCCGCGTTTAATGCGCCACGTTTTGATAATCTAGATCTTTCCGGTATTGATATCTCTAATTGCAAGAACATGGAATCTATGTTCGAACGTACCGATGAAGGCTTTAAAAAGATTAACTTTGGCAACAATGAATTCTCTTCAGAATTAAATAATACTAAGAAGATGTTTAAAGGCAACGCCAACCTAGAAGAGATTAAGACTAATCACGATCTTGATTTGAGCTATGTTCCAGAAAGCAGCGAGATGTTCGAAGGTAATACCAGTCTAGTTGGTTCCTATTACAATAACGGTTGTGTCTTTACCGAATATAATACTGTGAAAACTGACGGTTCTATGGCGAAGACTGTTATTGGCTACTTCCACCGCACCTATGGCGATGACCGTGAATGTGTCAAAATCAAACCTGGACGACCTTCACCTGGTCCATAGTTAAAAAATAATAAAAATCCCAAAGAGAGCCCAGTGCTCTCTTTTTTTCTTCTTGAAATTATGGTAAAATATCCTGAAAGTCTAAAAAACTATTAATTAATAAGGAAATTCATGGCAGAAGCTACACATGATTTATCAAAATTGCGCAATATTGGTATTATTGCACATATTGATGCAGGCAAGACCACGACTTCAGAAGCAATTCTTTATCGTACTGGCTTGAAGCACAAAATCGACCTCGTCAAGGGTGACACCGGTGGTGCTACTACTGACTGGATGGAGCAGGAAAAGGAACGTGGTATTACTATTACTTCCGCAGCTGTTACCGCCACTTGGAAAGGTCACAAAATTAACATTATCGATACCCCGGGCCACATCGACTTTACCGCCGAAGTAGAACGCTCTCTTCGCGTGCTCGATGGTGCCGTCACCGTTTTCGACGGTAAGATGGGTGTCGAAGCTCAATCAGAAACTGTTTGGCGCCAAGCTACCAAATATGGTGTGCCACGTCTCTGTTTCATTAACAAAATTAACCAAATCGGTGGTGACTTTTATAAGTCTCTCGACTCTATTCACAAGCGTCTCTCCAAGAATGCTTTCGCTATTCACCTTCCAATTGGTTTCGAAAAAGACATCTGTGGTGTCGTCGACCTTATCGATATGAAGGCTTACACCTACAAGGAATACGCTGACCATTCTTTGACGGTTGGCGAAATCCCAGCTGATATGCTCGACAAGGCTAAAAGAGCTCGTGCTCTTCTCGTTGAAGAAGCCGTGGCTGCCGATGAAGATTTGATGAACAAGTACTTCGTCGAAGGTGAAGAAGCTATCACTGAAGCTGAGCTCAAGGCCGCTCTCCGTAAGCGTGTGCTTGAAGGTGACTTCTTCCTCGTTACCGGTGGTGATGGCCGTGGTGTGATTGTTGAAAAAGTTCTCGACCTCTGTGTCGACTATCTTCCTTCACCTCTTGATCGTGATCTCGGTCAAACCGTTGGTACTGATCCAAAAACTGGTGATAAGGTTATTCGCAAGGCTTCTGTCACTGAACCTCTCACCGCTCTTGCTTTCAAGATCGCTTCTGACCCATTCGTTGGTAAACTCGTTTTCGTACGTGTCTACTCTGGTGTTTTGAGGTCTGGTTCTTACATCTTGAACGCTACTACCGGCAATAAGGAACGTGTCGGTCGTCTCGTCCGTATGTTCGCTGATAAGCGTGAAGAAATTTCTGAGGTTGCCGCTGGTGATATCGCCGCTATCGTCGGTCTCAAGGAAACTACTACTGGTACCACGCTTTGTGATCCAGCCCACCCAATTCACCTTGAATCTATCGAGTTCCCAGAACCACCTGTTTCTATCGCTGTTGAGCCTAAAACTAAGGCTGACCAAGAAAAAATGGGTCTCGGTCTTGCTAAGCTCGCCGAAGAGGATCCAACCTTCCGTGTTCACACCGATGAAGAAACCGGCCAGACTATCATTTCTGGTATGGGTGAATTACACCTTGAAATCATCATCGACCGTTTGAAACGTGAACACAACGTTGAAGCAAATACTGGTGCTCCACAGGTTGCCTACCGTGAAACCATTCGTGGCACCGCTGAAGCTCAGGGTAAACACATTAAGCAGTCTGGTGGTCGTGGTCAGTACGGTGACGTTTGGATTAAGTTTGAACCAAACGAGCCAGGTAAGGGCTTTGAGTTTATCGATATGATTAAAGGTGGTGTGGTTCCTCAGGAATACCGCAAACCAGTCCAGCAAGGTGTCGAAGAGACTCTTAACGGTGGTGTCATCGCTGGCTATCCAGTAGTTGATGTTAAGGCCACTCTCTATGATGGTTCCTACCACGATGTCGACTCTTCCGAGCTCGCCTTCAAACTCGCTGGTAGCCTTGCAACTCGTGAAGGTATTAAGCGTGCTAAACCAGTGCTTCTCGAGCCAGTCATGAAACTTGAAGTAACCACTCCTGAAGAGTTCATGGGTGATGTCATTGGTGATGTCAACTCCCGCCGTGGTCGCATTGAATCTATGGAAGATCTCCAGGGCGGCGCAAAGCTCATTACTGCTTTTGCTCCTCTTGCCAACCTCTTCGGTTACACCTCTGATCTCCGTTCAATGAGCCAAGGTCGTGCTGCATCCTCCATGGAGCTCTCACAATACGAGGAAGTTCCACCTAACGTTGCACAAGAGATTATCGAAAAACGTAACAGTTCTAAATAATCTATAAATAAAAAAGAGACTAGTTTCGCTAGTCTCTTTTTGGTTTAGAAAAGGAAGGAGTATAATATTACTAAGCATAAATAAGGAGTAATGATATGCAAACCACTTTTCTCTGGCTTAAGTCAGGTCCGTATGGTATCTACTTCCATCTCTGTGATCAGATTGAACTGATTGTATTCACTACAATAGGACTAATCACAATATTTATAAGTCTATTGCTGTTCATTGTTGGAGAGAAGCAAAAAGCACTAAAACAGTTTTTGATAGGATCACTCGCAGTTGTATTGCCAATCGTTTTTAGTAATGAATCACACCACGTAATGCTTGAACCAATTCGTAACATTCTCTGGTATCATGGCACTCACGGAGCGGCGGTGGTTGTAATTCTCTGTCTTATACCTCTATTTATCTTTGTTCCGTACACTACATATATGACAATAGTGGCCATAAAGAAAATAATCAAAAACCGTCGTCACAATAAAAACTAGAACAGTATTTTACTCTTTACTTTAGCTAGAGTTTCGTCTAAAATATAAGATATAGACTTTTGGGCTGGTTAATATTAGTGCCTGAAAGAAATTAATATTAAAGGAGAAAAATTTAGAATGGCAAATTTCGACCGTTCCAAGCCACACATCAACGTTGGTACCATGGGTCACGTTGATCACGGTAAAACAACTCTTACTGCTGCTATTACAACAGTTCTATCAAAGCGTCTTCCATCAGATGTAAACAAATCTGTCGCTTATGATCAGATCGATAACGCTCCAGAAGAAAAAGCACGTGGTATTACCATTGCTACTTCTCACCAGGAGTACGAATCTGAAAAGCGTCACTACGCTCACGTTGATATGCCAGGCCACGCCGACTATATCAAGAACATGATTACCGGTGCTGCTCAGATTGATGGTGCTATCCTCGTAGTTGCTGCTAACGATGGTCCACTTCCACAAACTCGTGAGCACGTACTTCTTGCTCACCAGGTGAACGTTCCAAAAATCATCGTCTTCCTCAACAAGATGGATCTTGCTGACCCAGAACTCGTTGAGCTCGTTGAGATGGATGTCCGTGAACTTTTGAACAAGTACGGCTTCGATGGTGACAACGCTCCAATCATCAAGGGTTCTGCTCTTAAGGCTCTTGAAGGCGACACCGAAATGGAAGACCGCATCATGGATCTCGTCCACGCTATGGATGAATACTTTGACATTCCTGAACACGATCTTGACAAACCATTCTTGATGCCAATCGAAGATGTCTTCTCCATCAAGGGTCGTGGTACCGTCGCTACTGGTCGTATCGAACAAGGTGTTGTCAAATTGAATGACGAAGTAGAAATCGTTGGTTTGAAGCCAACCCAAAAATCTGTCGTTACCGGTATCGAGGCTTTCCACAAGACTCTTGACGAAGGTGAAGCTGGCGATAACGCAGGTCTCTTGCTCCGTGGTATCGAACGTGAACAAATCGAACGTGGTCAGGTTATTGCTAAGCCAGGTTCTATCACCCCACACACTGAATTCGAAGCTCAGGTTTACATCTTGAAGAAAGAAGAAGGCGGCCGCCACACCCCATTCTCAAAGGGTTACAAGCCACAATTCTACTTCCGTACTACCGATGTTACCGGTGAAGTCGAACTTCCAGCTGACAAAGAAATCGTCATGCCAGGTGACACTGTTACCTTCCAGGTCAAGCTTCTTTCAGCTATCGCTATGAACAACAACGACCGTTTCGCTATCCGCGAAGGTGGCCGTACTGTCGGTTCTGGTGTTGTTACCAAGATTATCAAATAATCTATAACAGCCTAAATACCTCTCCTTCGGGGGAGGTATTTTTTTATCTTGACGAACCTCTGTTTTTATCGTAAAATAAATCTACTATTATTAATTGAATTCTAAAAACTCATTGACGCATCAAGCATCTGAAGTTATAGAATTAGAAGGAAAACAATGGCAGACGCAAAAAACGAAGGCTTGAAGATCCGTATTCGTCTTAAAGCCTACGACCATCGTGTAATCGACCAAAGCGCCAAGCAAATCGTCGATACCGCTATCCGTACTGGTGCCGCCGTTTCTGGCCCAGTCCCACTACCAACTAAGCGCAGTACTTTTACTGTGGTGAAATCACCTCACGTTTATAAGACCGGTGGTGAAGCTTTCGAAATGAAGATTCACAAGCGTCTCATCGACATCACCAATGCTACCCCAAAGACTATTGATGCACTTCAAAACTTGTCTTTGCCAGCTGGCGTCGACGCCGAAATCAAAATGTAATAAAACCTTAAAAACCTAGCTTCGGCTAGGTTTTTTTGATGTCTCTTTTTTATTCCGTTTGTGCTAAAAAATAATATTAAACCATAAATGATTCCAAAATACCAATAATATATAGAGGTTTTGCTTTTGAGTTGCAATTCCTTTTATGTTAAAATTATGGTACATGACGTGCGATAAAAATCAAAAACTGCGAATCACTCGTCCATGGCAAAAAAGTCTAGGTGTCTTTTTTACACTAATGGCGTCGATTCTCTCACTTAATCTTATCTTTACTAATAAGACCTATGCACTTTTTGCGCCTTCACTTTCAGCTTCCATTGATAAATCTGCATTGGTCGTCCAAGAGGGAAATAATCCTGCCGTTGGTTCGCCTCTTCAGGAAGTTTCTGCAAATTTAACTATCAATACCAATGATAAAAGTGGCTACCGTATTCTAGTTAGCACCGATTCCGCTGATACTGCACTGACGCATTCCAATGCCGGAGTTGCGGATAAAATCAACTCTATCCCTGGATTAATGTCACTCAGTAGTTTTACGAATCGAACTTGGGGGTACAAATTAGAAGACGAAGTAGCATTTCGTCCGATCTCCCCACTCTCGAGTCCAACCAACCTCTTTACTTCCGAAGAAATGACCGAAGGAAACGAAGTAAAAAAGATTATCGTCGGCGTGAATCTAGGCAATAATCTCGTCAGTGGCCAGTATAAAAATACTTTGATGATTTCTGTTATTACCAATAATGCCGCTGGTACTAATGCTACTTTGACTAGGGGCCCAGATTTTAACCAAAAAATTTCTCGTGCTGCTACTTTGGCTGGCACAAATTTTCAGTCCATCAAGGCCTTCACTCGTAGCAGTGTGGCTCCTTCTGCTGCCATGAAGACGGTTAATATTGAAGATGAGAATTGGTCAAGTTATGAAATTAAGGCATGGTATGACTCGGCCGACCAAACAGTATATTATTATTGTGAAAATGATCGCGTCTACATGAACGAAGACTCTCGTCAAATGTTTAATAATATGATTAACATTGTCGATATTGACCTCTCTGGACTCAATTCGCGTTACGTTAAAGATACCTCTTTTATGTTTAACAATGCAAGAAGTGTCGAAAATCTAGATCTTTCGACTATGAAAACTTCACGTGTCACTTCCATGACGAATATGTTTGCCTATATGTCGTCTCTTAAAAATCTCAATATTTCAAATTTTAAAACTAAAAAAGTGAAGAATTTTTCACGCATGTTTATCAATAACACAGCCTTGACTAGCTTAAATATTTCTAATTTTGACACTTCCAGTGCGGTAAGTATGGACAATATGTTTAACGGATTAAGTCGCGTATCCTCACTTGATGTAAGCCATTTTGATACTTCTAATGTCACTAACATGCAGAATATGTTCTTTAATTGTTCCGGTCTCACTTCACTTAATGTTTCGAGTTTTGACACTTCTAAAGTCACCAATATGGAGAGTATGTTTGGGGGTGTAACTAAACTTGAATCACTTGATATTCGAAACTTTGATACTAGTTCGGTTACTTCTATGCTTTCAATGTTTGGTAATATGCGAGAGCTGAAAGATTTTAGAATTAGCGATAAATTTAAGACCCATAATGTGACAAATTTTGCCACCATGTTTGCAAACTGTGTCTCCCTCGAGTCACTCGATCTTTCTAATTTTGACACCGGTAAGGCTTTTACTACTAGTGCCATGTTTAATGGTATGAGTAAGGTCAAGAGAATCGATCTTGGTCCCAAATTCAACACTAGTAATGTCACTAATATGACGGGCATGTTTAATGGCTGTGCTCTACTGGAGAAGCTCGATCTTTCAACCTTTGATACGCGTAAAGTTACTGAGTTTTCCTATATGTTTAATGCTTGTGCTACTCTTCAAAAACTAGATGTTTCAATGTTCGATACTCGCTCGGCGGTTAATATGCTTAGCATGTTTAGCGGTATGTTGGCTTTGTCTGATTTTAACTTGGGTCATAATTTTAATACCTCTAATGTCATTACTATGCAAAATATGTTCTTCAATGACCGTAAGCTAACTAGGTTAGATCTCTCTCAATTTGATACCTCTAAGGTTACCCAGATGTCTAATATGTTTGGTTATATGTTCGAGCTTGAAGAGCTGAATCTATCCAGCTTCGACACCTCCAATGTCACTTCTATGGCAAGTATGTTTCAATATGTCGGCAAAATCCAAAATCTTGACCTATCTAGCTTTAATACATCGAGAGTGAATAGCATGAGTCTGATGTTTTACAGTGCTAATAGTCTTACTAATCTAACTTTTGGACCACACTTCGATACCTCCAATGTTACCGATATGGAAATGATGTTCTTTAATGTTAATGGCGCTACTGAGCTTGATCTGAGCACCTTTAATACTTCTAATGTCAAGAAGTTGTCTGGTATTTTTGGCTCCACTACTGAACAAAATAATCTCCAAAGAATCTATGTCTCTCACGACTTCGATGTATCGAAAGTTCCAAATAATGGCTTTGCGAGGATTTTCTCTAATCGTAAAAACCTACGTGGAGGGGCAGGCTCATATCTAACAAATCCAGATACTGCCAACAAGACCTGGCTTCGCATCGACCGCCCAGGCGCTAAGGGCTACTTTACTCAGAAGCCATAACCGTTTAAAATCATCAAAAATGACAATTTTAAACGATTTTGCTATAATAGAGTTATGATTAGTAACTCTCTTCGGCAAAAATTAGATTTCCTGATTGAACGATACCGTGATTTGGTGCCAAACTATGCTTCCGGAATTAGGGAACTAAGTCTTGTTGAGCTTCCAGAGATGGTCTATAACTCTAATGCTATCGAAAATTCCACTTTGACCTTAGAGGATACGGAAGATATTCTGATTCGACATCAAATTCATACCGACCATCAGATCCGTGAGATTTTTGAGGCCACCAATCTGGCGAAAGCCATGAAATACCTTTTAAATAATCCGGAAACCGAAATTTCTGTGTCGCTGATTCTTAAGCTTCATCGTATTTTGATGCAGAATATCCGTGATGATGCTGCCGGCCGATTCCGTACCAACAAGGAGTGGGTGTGCGTGGGGAATCATATCGGTGCGAATCCGCAATTCGTCCACGGTTTTATGTCTAAATTGGTTGAAAAATATAATGCGTCAAACGACCAATATTTCCTCGACAAAATCGTCTATTTTCATGCCGAATTTGAAAATATTCATCCGTTTATCGATGGCAATGGTCGTATCGGTCGACTCCTGATTAATGAACAGTTAGATTTGCTCGACTTGCCTCCTATTCTGATTCTAAATAAGTCCAAAAATGAAGAATATTATCCAGCTCTAGAAGAATATTCAAAATTCAACAAACTCGATCAATTATCAGAATTTTTTGCTAAACTTCTTATCGAGGCCCTCTACCGCCGCATCACTCGTCTCACTGCGCCGAAAATCGTCTC
>ERZ773061.334-NODE-334-length-19655-cov-5.196939_pt1 | contig 19655 bp, 20 predicted proteins | sample MGYA00580627_ERZ773061 | MGnify/ENA primary metagenome ERZ773061 (study PRJEB29015, sample SAMEA2738119) | human oral metagenome | biome: human oral; feature: human-associated habitat; material: saliva | place: China | collected 2223 ...
TCGATTTGGCGGTTGCCGTCATGAAAGATATCCGTAATACTATGCCGGCTATCTATGAATACGCTCAATATAATGACGATTTTATCGATATGTATTTTGCACCCTTCCGACGCCGGAGATAAGCTATGAACAAAACACCTGTCGACATTAATCAGGAGGCCATTCTCCTTTTCCACGACCTTGCCGAGCAGCGGGATAACTATGCGCTCAACGATGAAAAAGCCGGTTTTACCGTTTCACCCGAATTCAGACTCCGCTTCTTTTCTCTTTTAGATGTGCTGAACCTTCGCCTTATTGATGACAGGGATAACTTTTTCGGTTATTTTCTCTTCCAAGCCGACAGGGACTTGCGGTTTCAACTGGACAGTCCTACGGGAACAACATTCAAAAACGGCCGCTATACCCTCTATTTTAATCCCTATCTGTTTCTACAGCTGACTGCGGAACAAATGGAAAGCGCCGTTAAGCACGAGGTTCTCCATATTCTCTCTCTTCACCCTTTACGTGCCAAAGACCTGAAAAAACAATTCTCTCCTCTGGCTGTAGATTTAGCCATGGATATTGTCGTCAATACCTATTTGGCCCCCCTACCGTCTGATGCCGTCACCTTGGCGGTCGTCAACTTGCAGTACGGCCTCTCGATGCCCTTATTTGAATCTCTCGAATACTATGCGGAAGAGATTCAGTGTGCCCTGAATAAGCGACCTAAGACGGATGCCTTTACGGACATGAAAAGCGGCGAGGCCTTCTCTGAACGCTTTAACATTGAGCACAGCCATGACATTTGGGAAGAAAGCGACGAGGTCGATGAAAAAACACTTATTGAATTTACGAAAAAAGCCGTCGACGGAGCCAGAAAAAGCAAGCCCAATACCTATTTGGCATCCCTCATGGCAGCCTTGGATCGTGCCGTCAGTGACAGGCCGTGGTACGAATACTTAAAAAAAGTGGTGCGCACCGTAACGGCCAATTATAAGAAAACGACGACTAGGCGCAATCGTCGGCAACCGGAACGTCTGGATCTGCGCGGCGAATTACGTAATAAAAAAGCTGCCGTTACCATTGCCTTGGATATTAGCGGCAGTATCGGAGATACAGAATTCCGCCAAGCTATGGAGCAAGTGCTTCAAATAGTAAAGACCTGTGACCATGACCTGACAATTATTGAATGTGATAACGAAATTCGCCGTATCTACCACATCGAAGACCTTACGGATCTGCAGGAGCGATTTCCGAAGCGAGGCGGCACGGCTTTTGCCCCTGTTATCGAGTATTGTAATGCCCACAAGCCGGATATTCTTCTTTTTTTCACGGACGGCAAGGGGGAAGAAAAGCTTCCCGTACCGCCTAAGGGATATCCGATTTTATGGCTTCTCACGGGAAAAGACGGCATACTCTCCTTGAAAAAGCCGTACGGAAAAATAAAAAAATTACAGTCCGCCGAGCCTCAAGACGCTCCTTTTGATTTCGATGCAGTCGAAAAAGGCGGCTTTTCCATGGCAAACCAGGAACGTACCCGGGACCTGTCCGAATACATTCGCGGCTGAAAAACGAAAACAGACGGCATGCACCATTGCGTGTCGTCTGTTTTGCATATTTACCACCTCCGGCTGAGCGTAAAACCGAAGGCTCTGCCCGTTCGGTGCCCTTGCGGTTTGTATAGCGGCGTCCCTGCAAAAACGTCATACGAAAAGCCGGGCGAAATATCTCCCCGCATGCCCACGACAGCACCGGCAATGGTTCTGCCTGTCCCCATCCGTGCCGAAGGTCCGTATACGGCACCTGTATCGATACCGGCGTATGCGGAGCTGTGCAGTGCCGGGATATAGGAAGAAACTTCGCTTTGCACGTACCAGCCGCTTTCTCCCATGAGCGTATATTCCCCGTCAAACCCCCGCACCGTGTACCGGTTCCCTATGCTGATCATATCCACGCCGTACAGTCTGTCGCCGCCGGTCGTCCACTGCCCGTGTAAAGAGGAGGAAAAGACAGCCGGCCGGTGTCCCATCGTAAAGGGATGTGTATATTCGGCATCGATGAGCCACATGTGATACCGGCTTTTCGGGGCGTCCGTATCCTTCGATTCCGCCTGCGCTCCGAAAAGACCTATACCCCGCCGATACCCTAAGCGTGTATAGACCGTATCCTTGCCCGTGTAAAGGCGGCGGGATATCCCTACCTCCAAGGCCGTCGTATGCAGAGCCTGTACGGGAATCTCCATGTCGTTAATGTAGTAATGCGAATGCCGTTTCGTAAGGCTTACGTCCATGCTCGTCTTTTGCCGCCGCGTCCGGCTCAGGACATGGTCCCACGTAATGCCGCTCCGCTTCGTCTTGCCAGTACTGATAAAGGAATAAGGCCGTTGCCGCACGTGCTGCCGATAATCATAACAGCTGTAAAAGAAGGAGAATGTATCGTTGCCATGAGGAATGCGGTAGTACAGGTTATGTCCCCGTGTGCCGCGCAGGTAGCCGTCACGCATGCCGTCTCCGTTTATACCGATAGACAGGATATCATTGGCGTATAAAGGCTGATCTATGGAAACAGAGGCGCTCCACTGTACTTTCCCCGTATCGGACAGTCCGGAGTTATCGAGGGATAAGAGTCCGTGAACCGGACGAGTACGCTTGACCGTAAGCTCTATATCCGTAAGCTCCAGGTCTTGTGTAGGCACGAGTTTCACGGCCACATCCTGGGAAGACAGCCGCTTCATCTGTTCCAGCCCCTGCTCTATGAGGCGAAGGTTAAGAATATCCCCTTCCCGTATAGGAAAGGCCGAGCGCCACGGCACACGGGCACTGTCTTCACTGTAACGGACCGTTCGCAGCCGTCCTGCAAGGAGATACAGGCGCAGCACACCGTCCTGCAGATTTTGTTCCCGCAGGAGTACGCGGCAGGTGGCATAGCCTTTTTCGAGAAGCACCGTATTCAGCTCATCTACAAGCTGTTGAATGGCAGTGCTGTCCATTTGCCTCCCGGCCTGTGCCCTATGTGCCAAAAAGGAAAACTCCTTGTCCGCATGTTCCACCTCTATGGAGCGGATATAAAAGGAAGTTCCCCCCGGCAAAGCCGTCGAACTCGGATGCTCAACTGCGGCAGTACCGATTACCCCCTGCGGCGCCAGCCTCCGTTCCGAACGAATAAGCGCCTCCTGCCGCGTCTGCTCAAGCTGTTCCTGCCGTACCGGCATGGAAGGTGAAGCGGCTTGTATCCATGTACAGCAGGTTGCAAAGAAAATGGCGATGCAGATTGAGCGATATTGCATTATGACTCGTCCTCCGTCTCTAAAAAATAGTAAATCCTTTCTCTTTCTAATTTGCCAGTAAAATATAAATTCCTAAAATAATCGATATGCCATATACAATATTTAATTCTCTAAGACAGGATTTCGTTGTTACTGCCAAGTGATGCCACGAGGCAGCTTTTTCCGAGCCGTTGTTGTCTCTAGTGTTACCCACTTATCTCGTCCCCTGTTTCTATTAAACGGCTGATTTCAAGATGGCTATTAATTCTTTTTTCTTTTCCATCTAAGAATAATTGCAATCGCGCTTTCATAGCGAATTTCGCTGTGGAATGTACTTTTCTCTTTACTCCCGGCTATAGAGAATCTAATCCTCTCTCCTTCTCCAAATACCCATCTATCTTGTCCGGGAAATGAATACATTTTCTTCTGAAATAAGCCTCTTTACGTGGATTTCCGGTCTGCTTTAATTCCATATAAATAGCTCTGTCTATTTCCGACACATCTTGCAACGAGTCCCTTAAAATCAGTTGTTTCCCGAATTTATCCTTAAACCGCTGTAATGTAGTTTCAAATGACCCCATAAATTCGTCGGGTACATAGTTATAGTAAACCGAATTATATACTTTCTCTACGCTTCCGCCGGGAAGTACATCGGTCTTGGTATATCCCGATACGCCATAGGTATATAAGTATGGGGGACTGTAGGTATATCTAAACACCCATGGCTCTCATCATGAATGAGCGTAATATCGGAAATAAATTCATACCGCAGCAGGCCAAAATATTTTATGGAATCCAATTCTACAAAACCGATAGCAAGCCAACCCAGAATAACCAAGAGGGTATATACCGTTACCTTTACCGCCTTCACCGGCCTTCGCTCAATATTCATTTAACTTTTCCTCCACATAATAGCCTTGAAATATGGGTCGGGAATTAAGGCGCACCGTATCGCCCACGTTTACGGCAAAGCCACCGTCTCCCGCATAGATGCCGGCCTGTTCGGTCACGCTCATTGCTCCGGCTTTCGAGAAATATCCATCTGCACTACTGCCCCATTCCTGAATATAAAAAGAGAAGCCTTTCGGCAAAGCTATCGGATATCAGTTGTTTAACTGCATCATTGGTTATCGCTACCTGCTGTGTCTGCACCCGTTAACAAAGATTTACCAAAATTTATACCTATATTGATATCTGATAGAGAACTCTTCATGCATTTTCATGCGTACCTCACATGTCAAATGCTGTTGATATGGCCCCTGCACTTTATCCAATTTATAAATGTGCTCTTGTACGGAATTATAATATTCTTTTTTTAATGCATAGCCACTATTTTCCAGTCTTGAAATAATTTCATTTTCATTCACTGCATGATTGCTGACATAGACAACCGTATATGGATAAATTGTTCCATTTAATACAGGCACACCTCTTTGATTAAATCCTTGTGCACTTATATTCGTATCCTTAAATTCAATACTATATGCTTCTCCTTTTAAAATATTTTCTATTCTTCCTTTTTCCGAATTAAATTTATCAAACAAGCCCCCAAAAACAACATATATAAAAAGTAATAAAATGATTCCTCCCCTTATTACCTCAGAACGACCCCATTTCATTCTCTATTCCTGCCCTCCTTCCTATCTCTTTAATCAAAAATCTTTAATATTCCCTATAAATATAGTTCTTCTATACGTGAAGTTGGTTCCGGCACTTGTAATAATACCGAATTCTGTATTTATTGCACCACCATCGTAGCCTTTGCTAACACTACCGGACAGCAAACTGCTTCCCGATATGCCATAGCTACTTCCACCAATTGCATCTATAATAGTTTTGTCTGGATTATTTTTTAACCAAGATGGATCAACATATCCATATCCTTTTCCTACAAAAATCGGTGTGCCCACACCAAAACCACCGGTACCTTCCGCAAAAAGATAAACATTTCCTTCTTTATCAATAATTCCCCCGCCTGCGCCTGTAAGAAATTTCAATGCCCCGGCACCTAGTTCAAAATATTCATAATCCGAGGTCATTTTAGCCGGATCCGGTATAATCCCCTCTTCTATCAATTGTCTCCCCATCTGTTTACTTGACGGGTTGAGTCTTTTAAAGCTTTCCGGTGCGCCAAATGAGAATGAAGTATTAAATGCTTGCGAAATATCTCGTTTATCTTTCGGCAAATATTCATTGGGAACCCATGCACCGTTTGCGTACCATGCGCCATCAGCCCCTTGTTCTACGGGATATCCGGCACTCATCATTCGTACACCTAACCAGTCATTGGTTACTTCCGTATGTCCGTCCGAATATATGTGATAGATTCTTCCGTCACTTGCCTGATGTCCTTCTCCGATAATGCGAGGCTTTTCATTGCTGCCATAGTTGTCTCCGTATGTCGGCCTTATGCCGATGGCGAGATCTCTATATACCCGGCCGTTTGCTCGAAATTCTTCCAATTTTGCGTCCCTAAGCGCACTTAACCGTTGCCTTTCTTCCGGTGTGTTGTAATATTCGGCAAATAAATTATTAATCAACTCTGTAAGCTGTATGCCGAATTTATTGTCATACGCCTGTATATCATGCTGCCTAATCGAATCATTAAGCTCTTTAGATATCATATCGTTTGACCCGTATAAGAGGCTGTTTTCACCTTCATAGTCATTTAAAGCCAAATAATATGCCGCCTTCTCCAAAAAAATGCCTCTAGCCGATTCTATATCTCCGCCTTGCTGCAAACTGATAAACCACTCATAGTCATTCAAAAGATTCATCTGATCCGAATGCATTAACCAGTTTTGTATGTTGTCCCATCCATTGCATCAGCTGCAGATCTTGCAAAAAGAGGATGCAACATTTCGGCTAAGCGCTCCAAAGTGCTGCATCCTCTCAAAGTTATCCTTTACCTATACAAAAGCAGTATATCCTCAGATGCCACGCCCAGTCGTTCCGGCAAGGCTGCCGGCCGCCGGTCTTTGGCGAAACGCCACCAAATATGCTGCGTGCCTTCCTGCTGGTCGGAATAACGGAATTTCAGAACCCACTCAAAGGGCTGCTCTATCTCTTCGACTATGCGCAGATTGAAGGCGTTGCGCTCTTCGTCGATCTTAAACGCGTGAGCACGCACGCCTACGGCACAAAGGTCGTCACCGACCGCTTCCTCCGTCCTAAAGGTCACGCCCCAGCCGGGAACGTTCACCTCATGATCGCCCGCTTTCGCGGCGGCAATGATGTTCTTGCAACCCGTCAAGGCGGCTGCCGCCTTTGTCCGCGGCGCTGCAAAAACATCTTTTGTCCTGCCGAATACTTCCAGCCGTCCCGCCGAGAGAATCGCCAGGGAATCGCAAAGCTGGTAGGCTTCATCGCGGCTGTGCGTGACGAGGACGACGTCCTTCCGGAAACGTGCCAACGTCTCGCTGAGTTCGATCATTACCTTTTCCTTCAAATAGCTGTCCAGCGCACTGAAAGGCTCATCAAGGAGCAAAACGTCCGGCTCGTTCACTAGAATGCGCGCCAAGGCGACGCGCTGTTGCTGTCCGCCCGAAAGCTGTCCCGGTTTCTGTCGTTCCAACCCGGTCAGACGCAGGCGTTTTACCATGGAGCCGACGATTTTTCCCTTTTCCGCCTTATTGCAGTTCTCCCGAATACTGTGGAAAATATTTTCTTCTACGGTCATATTCGGAAAGAGGGCATAATCCTGAAACAAATAGCCTACGCGCCGCTCCTGCACAGGCACGTCTATCTTTTTTTCGCTGTCGAAGAGAACCTTACCGTCCACGCCGACAAATCCCCTGTCCGGTGTCTCAATGCCGGCAATGCATTGCAGCGTCTTGCTCTTCCCGCAGCCCGACGCGCCTAAGAGACCGACAATGCCACCGGGCGATGAAAAAGATACATCGAGTGAAAAATCGCCCCATCTTTTTTGTACACTTACATCTATTGCCATGCTCGGCCCCTCCTTTGACGAGCCTTCTTTTCCATCATATTCACAGTCAAAAGCACGACAGCACTGATTATCATATTAATGACAACCCATATAAAAGCACTGTACTCGTCATTGGTTCGCCATAATTGATACACGGTAGTAGAAATCGTAGCCGTATTATTCGGTATATAGCCGATAAGCATACTCGTCGCACCGTACTCACCCAAAGCACGGGCAAAAGCTAGGACAACGCCGGCAATGATGCCTTGCTTACAAGCAGGCATGCGGATTCTCCAAAAGATAAACCGTTCCGACAGACCCAAGGTCCGGGCACTCCAAGCCAAGTTTTCATTAAAGCTCTCAAAGGCTCCGCGAGCGGTTCTATACATGAGCGGAAAGGCCACGACTGCCGAGGCGATGACACCGCCATACCAAGTCATAACAAACTGAATGCCTACCTGTTTCAGGTAAATACCCAGGGGATGTGTGAGACCGAAAATGAGAAGTAAAATCCAGCCGCACACTGTTGGCGGCAAGACAAGAGGCAGGGTAAGCAATACATCTAAAATACCCTTAGCAAACTTCGGTAAGGCGGCAATTTTATAGGCCGCAAAAATACCGAGAAAAAAGACGATGATACAAGAGATGGCCGCTATGCGCAAGCTGTTCCAAAGAGGATACCAATCCATGTGTAATGAACTCCTTATACGCGGCTGAAACCTACGTTTTCAAATACCTTCATAGCTTCATCACTTTGTAAAAATTTCAAAAAATCTTTAGCTGCATCTTGCTGCTTCGAATTCTTCAATACGGCTGCCGGATAAATAACCTGACCGCACATTTCCTTTGTCGCCCGGTCAACAGGCTTCAACTTCGCACTGAAAGCGTCCGTAGCATAGACAACGCCGCAATCGCCACTGCCTTCCAAGACCTGTGTCACAACTTCTTTTACATTAGAGCCGTATGTAATATTACCGGCAGATGCAATCGCTTTTTCATCCAGGTTGTAGAATTTCAAAATTTTTTCCGTATACTGACCGACCGGTACGTCACTGTTCCCCATAACCAGACGAACGGAACCGTCTTTCAACTTGGCCGCCATATCGTTAAAGTTTTGGATTTGCTTGGGATTTCCTTCAGGAACGACCAATACAACCTTATTTTCCAACAAGTTAATGCGTGTCGCCGGATCTATAAAATCCAATTTGTCCGGGTTAGCCTTTTCATCTTTCGAGACATCCAACTGATTCATCTGCTTTTGAGCTGCCGATATGAAGAGATCACACTCCGCCCCGTTTTGGATTTGTTTTTTCAGTGTACCCGAAGAATCGAAGTTAAATGTAATTTCTACATCGGGATGCTGCTTTTCATACTCTGTTTTAAGCTGATTCAACGTTTCCGTCATACTTGCTGCCGCAAATACGGTTAAGTGTACTTTTTCTTTTTCTCCGGTCGATTTAGGACCTTCCTGCTGTCCACCACAACCGATAAGCCCCACTGCCATTGCCGCCATAACAGCTAAGCCTACCGCTTTTTTCCAGGTATTCATATCTAAAACCTCCCGGCAAAATTATTTTCTGGCACAGTCAGATGCTCCGTAGCGCAATAAATCCAGAGGATGAGCGACAGTGCTTAAAAATACGTCCAAACATTCATCGCAAGCTTTGGGACTTCCCGGCAAGTTTACGATCAGTGTGCCCTTACGAAGAACACTCGTGGCCCTTGAATACATAGCCCGTTTCGTAAACTTCATCGATTCGGCCCGCATAGCTTCGGCGATTCCCGGAACCATACGATCCGCCACGGCCAGAGTTGCCTCGGGAGTCACATCAGTCGGCGCGAACCCCGTACCGCCTGTTGTCAAAATAAGATCTGCTTGTCGTTGATCGGCTAGGCGAATTAATTCTTTCTTCAGTTTTTCTTCATTATCGGGTAAAAGCAAAGTTTCCATAACTTCGAAACCTTCCTTTTCCAATCTTTTTACAATAAGCGGGCCGCTTTCGTCTACGCGTTCTCCGCGACTGCCTTTATCGGACAAGGTAATAACGGCCGCTTGATAGGGACGCGGGCCTTTACGCTCTTCAATGACCAATTCATCACCGCAGTGCAGCATTCCGCCCTCAAGAACACGTGCAAATACGCCTTCTCGCGGCATAATACAGTCACCGACGGAATGATAAATGGCACAATGAGTATGGCATTCCTTGCCGATTTGCGTCATTTCCAAGAGTACGTCCCCGGAGCGCAACAAGGTACCTACCGGTAAAGTAGCAAAATCGAAACCTGAAACGACCAGGTTTTCGCCGAAGGCTCCGAAATCTACATGAGCCCCTTTTTCTCTAAATGCTTTTATCTTATCGGCAGAAAGAAGGCTCACCTGACGATGCCACTTACCACCGTGTGCATCGCCTTCAATTCCCCAATGGACAAGAAGATTGGCTTCTTTTATCGGCTCCTTTTGCACGCCTCGTTTTCTGCTTATACAAATAGCTTCTATCTTTCCCATATTATCACCCACCGATTTGATTCATGGTCTTACTTTCCGTTATTTCCCTGACATGGGAGAAACAATGACCTTGCGGTTTGCTTTTGACGGCACGTGTCAGAGCCGCCATTAAGCTATCTCGTGTGCCGCCGCGTAAGACAGCTTTGAGGTCGATACCGCTGTCATAACACAGACAGGGCTTCAAGAACCCGGTACTCGTCAAACGCATACGATTGCATTCATCACAGAATCGATGAGTGTTGGCGGCAATAAAACCTATGTGTCCTTGCAACAAACCACTTCCGTAATAAACGGCCGGCCCGTTTCCCCTTACATCCCGGCGATAAGCCAAATCAGGATATTCTGCTTGTAATATCTGCAAAACCTCATCCTCTGTCGGGCCTTTCTCAAAGCGACCGAAGCCGATAGGCATAACTTCTATAAAACGCACATCAACAGGCATCTCTTGCGCCAAATGTGCCAGGCGTAAGATCTGGCTTTTCGTTTCACTGAGAAGAACCGAGTTGATCTTGGCCTTAAGTCCGGCAGATACGCAAGCAGCTACGGCATCTACAACCGCATCCGCTCCGTCCGTTCCTGTCAGACGACGAAACTGTTTACGATCCAATGTATCGAGACTGATATTAATACCGTCCAATCCCATGTGTTTAAACTCTTCTATATGCTCTTTTACGAACATGCCGTTCGTCGTAAGCGTAACGGTCTCTACCCCATCCGTTTCTTTTAAACGTCGCATAAAGTCGACACAGCCCTTACGCACCAGCGGTTCACCGCCCGTAATCTTAAATTTTCGAATACCTAGGCGAACGGCCGCTTCACAAATACGTAAGATCTCCTCATACCGCAAGATTTCTTCATGTTCCACATCGGGAACGGGGTCGGGCATACAATAGCGGCAACGAAAATTACACTTATCCGTTACGGAAATGCGCAAATAGTTTATACTTCTCCCCGACTTATCTTTCACGGTTTTCACCGCCTTCGTTAAACAAGAAGGGACCGCTCTTACCGCCCGTCTTTTCTTCTAAATGTACCTCGGAAATGACCATTCTCTTATCGACGGCTTTGCACATGTCGTATACAGTAAGCAGTGCCACGGATGTTCCCGTAAGAGCTTCCATTTCAACACCTGTCTTACCTTCACAATAAACCCGACATTGTGCTTCAACGGCACGCGCCTCATCATGAAACACGAAATCTACCGTGCACTTGGTAATCAATAAATTGTGGCAAAGAGGTATCAAGGAACTTGTCTTCTTTGCCGCCATAATTGCCGCAATACGGGCTGTTCCCAGGACATCACCCTTGGTAACTTGACCGTTTTTGACGGCTTTGTAACACTCATCATTCATAAAAATCCGACCGGTCGCCAAAGCCATCCGTGATGTAACTTGTTTATGTCCCACATCAACCATGAGAGCATTTCCTTTTTCATCAATATGTGTAAATTTTGCCATGCATCACACCTACTTACCGAACCCGCAATTGGGGAAGGTACAGACGGGACAGTCCAGACATAACCCGCCCTCACCCATACGCGCCAAAGTCACCGCATCCAATTCCGTACCGGACATCAAATAAGGCAAAGCCAAATCGAAAATCGTCCGTTTTGCATACATAACGCACCCGGGCAAGCCGACAACAGGACGGGCATCTGTCGTATACGACAAAAGAAACATGGCTCCCGGCAAAACCGGTGCGCCGTAGGAAACTATACGATTTCCCGTGTTTTTAATGGCTAAAGGAGTTCTATCATCAGGATCGACGCTCATGCCGCCTGTACAGAAAACAGCTTCCATCCCTGCTGTCAACATGTCCTTAATAGCGGCTGTAATGCCATCGGGATTGTCGGGAAGGACGGCATGCTTTTCCACGCGAGCTCCGAATTCTTTTACCTTGTCATAAATGACAGGCGAAAAAGTATCTTCAATTCGGCCGTAAAAAACTTCATTCCCCGTCGTAACAAGGCCTACCTTTTTAATATTAAACGGGCGGATATTCATCAACGGTTCTCCCGCTACCGCTTTTTTCGCCGCTTCCATCTTTGCTTTCTCAATGACCAGCGGAATCACTCGCATACCGGCCAATTTATCACCTGTATGTACAGTAAAACCGCCGTGTCTGGTAGCAACCATCATTTCACCGAGACCGTTGATAATATTTAATCGCCTCGTATCTATTTCCAGCATGCCGTCACAATCGGCAATCAAGTCGATCTTGCCTTCCTTCGGCTCCGTGGCATGCATTCCCGCTCCCATAGTAAGATCTCTCAGTACGGCGGCGCCTTCGTCTTCGTGCATCATTTGCTCGTCATTTTCCCAAACAAAGAGCGTATCCTTTCCGACTGATAAAAGGACGGGTATATCTTCTTTTTGTACCACATGACCCTTACGAAAAACCGGGCCCTTGGAGACACCGCGAATAATCCGTGTTATATCGTGACAGAGGACCTGACCTACGGCATCTTCCGTTTTTATCCGTTTCATAGCTTATATCGCCTCTCTGAATTTTTCCCCATAGTGTAAACAACCGGCTCTCGACGTGAATGCCGGAGCCGGTATTACATGATTATTGTAACCTATTTTGTTATAAATAGCCAGTATCCAAACATAAGTACTTTTCTTCACAAATGGCTATTCTATGCCTTTTTCTTGGGGTAACACTTCTTGTATACCGCCCCCACGAGGATACAGCCGCCGACAATATTACCGATTGTAACGGGAATCAGGTTGTTAATAAAGAAATTCCCCCATGTAAGAATGGATAGATCAATGCCTTTCGCCACTGCTGCCGCCGCATAAACAGGATCTCCTGCGGCAAAAATCCCCGCCGGAATGTAGTACATATTGGCAACACTATGCTCAAAACCGCACACGACAAACAGGAAGATGGGAAGGTATACGGATGCAAGCTTTTCCGTTACGGAGCTGCCGCCGGCTGCGATCCAAACGGCAACACAGACCAGGAAGTTACAGAATACACCGAGAATCAGAGCGCTTAAAGGAGATAAAGACACCTTAGCGACGGCTGTTTTCATGGTAACCAAGGCCACTCCGTTGCCGAATAGGGAGTACTGATGGGCTTGTGTCATCAAAAAAGCTACTAAAATAGAGCCCACAAAGTTACCGATATACACTAAAATCCAGCAACGAAACATTTTTTTCCACGAAATAGCCCCTTCACCGGCACTGATAATCATAAGACAGTCACCGGTAAATAATTCCGACCCGGCAAGAACTACCATGGCAAGACCGGCAGGGAAAATCATAGAGCTTACAATTTTGGCAAGTGACGGATTTTCAATCATACTGCTGCCCGTATTAGCACCTACAGCAGCCAAAGCGATGTACATCCCTGCCAACAAAGCTAATAAAAGTGCCTTGTGCAAGCAAAGATCCGCCTTACCCTTACCGATGTCAATAAACTTTTCCGAAATTTCCTGGGGAGAAAGCATAATAATGATACCTCCTTGCTCTAACCTATTGGAAATAAGCAAATATAATATGAGTTCAGGTTATAGTATACATCTTTATAAATTTTCGTCAATACAAGTTTTTTTATAATTTTTTTTTGCAATACTGCAAAAATATGATAGGATTCTCTAAAAAGAAGTTTTGAAACGAGGTGATTTACCTTGAAAAGACATGATAAAATGCCCGCTTTATCACTTTTAATCTTAGCCGGCGGCAAAAGCAGTCGCATGAAAAAAGATAAGTCTCAATTACCCTGGCAAGATTCGACAACGCTGACTCATATGCTGACAAATTCTTACGTTTATCCCTTTGAACGCACGGTTATTTCTGCTAATAGGATAATAGAACCGCAAGAACTTCCCGATTTTATCCGCAAAAAAACAGACCAAAGGGAGCATACGACAGAGTATATCCATCTTAGCGACAAGCGTCGTCTTTCTGTCGTATCCGACCTTTATTCAGACTGCGGCCCCTTAGGCGGTATGGAGGCGGCCATGAGACTATATCCTTCCGACTGTTGGCTCATCCTGGCCGTAGATCTTCCCTTTTACGATTTTTCACGATTGCCTGCTTTGCTGGCCGCCGATACCCCCGAGTATGACGCCGTCATTCCTGTTATCAACGGACGGGAAAATCCCTTGGCGGCACTCTACAAGGGACGAGTTTATGAAAAAATCCGTACGGCCTTGGCCGATGGCGACTACAGAGTTCGGAAAATTTATAATAAAAAAGCGGCTTTCATTGACGAAACACCTTATGCGCGACAATACTTGAACATGAACACACCGATAGCCTACAAAGAAGCCTTGGCTTGTGCAGCTAATCAAAGTCGTCCCGTTCCTGTCGTTTCCATCACTGCAGAAACTTCGGGTACGGGAAAAACGCACCTGACTACACAGGTCATCAAAGAGTTGTCCGACCAGGGGTATAAAGTCGGCTATGTTAAAAGCACTCATCACATGCCTAGTGGGCCTAAACAAAGCAGCGATACGGATTTGGCGACTCGTGCAGGGGCCGTTTGTACGGCTCTTATCCCGGACGGACCGGAAAAAAAATGCTCTATAGAGCACGCCGCCTTTTCTATGCCCGTAGATTTGGTCCTCATTGAAAGTCGCCGTCACGGCCTTTTTCCGAAACTCTTGATTTTACCGCCTGAAGCCGGTGCCGCAGAAGGGGACAATGAAACGGTCGCCTTGGTGACACGACGAAAGGATACGAATTCAGTGTATTTTAATACTTTACACGTTGACAATATTTCTGCCTTGGCGAAATACATAAAACTATTGGCCAATCTGTAAAATCCCCATTTTATCTGATGTTCTAACTATCTCTCCCTTTATAAGCCGTAAAAATTTTCGTTTTTACGTGTTGCATATTGAGAAAATTAGGTATAGAATAGACATGTATCAAAGTATCCATGAGTAAAACTCATGAGAATTTTTCTTTTGGCGTATAGTTATGTAATTGTTCATCTATGCGCTTATTAAAAGAGGTGAATCACCACATGTCTTACGAAACGATTACTACCGTCTGTCCCTACTGCGGTACGGGCTGTCTTATTGACTGTACTGTAGACAGAGAAAATAATCGCGTCATTGAAGCAAAGGGATCGCCGCACGGCGTAAACAATGACGGACGTTTGTGCTTGAAAGGCCTGTACGGCTGGGATTATCTGAATGACCCCAAAATTTTAACCAAACGTATTCGCACTCCCTTAATCCGTCGCGGCGGCAAGGGATCTCCCTTGGAACCGGCTACTTGGGAAGAAGCTATTCAGTATACTGCCGATCGCTTAAAGGCCATCATCAAAGAATACGGTCCCGACACGGTTATGGGTGCCGGCTCAGCTCGCGGCCCCGGAAATGAAGTAGGCTACTTAACTCAAAAATTCATGCGCGCAGTTATCGGTACCAATAACGTCGACCACTGCGCCCGTATCTGACACGCTCCTTCTGTCGCCGGTCTCGGCGAAACATTAGGTGAAGGCGCTATGTCGTACAGCGTGCCGGAACTCGAAGATGCGGAAGTTATCTTCAACATGGGCTACAATGCAGCTACTTCTCATCCTCTTGTAGCACGTCGTATTGTACGGGCTAAGAAAAAGGGAGCCAAGATTATTTGCGTTGACCCCCGCAAGACGGAAACGGCTCGTATTGCCGATATTTTCCTGCCCATCAAGGGCGGTACAAACATGCTCTTCCTTTGTGCTATGGCCCATGTCATTGTCACGGAAGACTTGGTTGACCATGAATTTATTGACGCTCATACAGTAGGCTTCGATGAATACGCTAGAGAAATTGCCGATCCCAAGTACGCACCGGAAGCCATTGCAGAACAGACCCATCTCGATGCGGAAGAAATTCGTAAGGCCGCACGCCTCTTCGCTTCTTCCAAGCATACTATGACACTCTGGGGCATGGGCGTGACACAGTTCTCCCAAGGCGTTGAATGCGTTATTGCCTGCTCCAACTTAGCTTTAATGACCGGTAATTTCGGTCACTACGCAACAGGTGTAGGTCCCGTACGCGGACAGAATAACGTACAGGGAACTTGCGATATGGGCGTTCTACCGAACGTATACCCGGGCTATCAAAAGGTTACTGATCCGGAAGTTCGTGCCAAGTTTGAAAAAGCTTGGGGCGTTCCCCTATCACCCGTTAACGGCACGCCGCTGACACACGTTCCCGACAAAGTACTACGGGAGTCGGATCCGAAAAAGCAAATTCATGCTTACTATATCATCGGCGAAGATCCGGCTCAATCCGACCCGGATTTACCGGAAATTCGTGAAACGCTCTCGAAAATCGATTTCGTCGTCATTCAAGATATTTTCTTTAACAAAACCAGTGAATACGCAGACGTTATCTTCCCGGCTACGGCCTGGGGCGAACACGAAGCCGTATACTCGGCCTGTGATCGCCGTTTCCAGCGCGTTCATAAGCTCGTAGATCCGGATCCGAACGTCAAGACGGACTGGGAAATTCTCTGCCTTGTAGCCACAGCCATGGGATACCCCATGCACTACAACAATACGGAAGAAATTTGGGATGAAATGATTTCCCTTTCGCCGAAATACTACGGGGCTACGTATGAAAAAATGGAAGCCAACTACGGCATTCAGTGGCCCTGCTACACTCGCGACCCGGAAGATAAGGGTACAAAATTCCTCCACGAAGGGGCTACCTTTAACAAACCGGAAGGAAAGGGACATTTCTACTTCTTCCCCTTTACACCTGTAAAGGAAAAAGAAACGGAAGAATTCCCCTTATCCTTGTCTACAGTCCGCGAAGTCGGTCACTACTCCGTCCGTACCATGACGGGTAACTGCCGCCTCTTGCGCTCCCTCGCCGACGAACCGGGCTTCATTCAAATGAACCCCGACGATTGCGAAGCTTTAGGCATTAAAGACGGCGAACTGGTGCGTGTTTTCTCGCCTCGTGGCCAAACGATTACGAGAGCTTTGCCGACAGAACGTGTATCCAAGGGTGCTACGTACATGACCTATCAGTGGTGGGTCGGCGCGTGCAACGAATTGACTAACGCCAAACTCGATCCGAAGAGTAATACACCGGAATTCAAATACTGTGCCTGCCGCGTTGAAAAAATCGACGACCAAAAAGCAGCCGAACAGGAAGTTATTGAACGATACAAAGAAATTCGCCGCTTAACGGGCGTTCTCGAAGAAACGGAGGCGGCATCGAATGAATAAATTCATCAAATCGGACCCTATGCTGTGCATCGGCTGCCGCACCTGTATGATTGCCTGCGTTGTCAATCATACGGGCAAGAATGTATTCAACATGGACCCGGACAGTTACGACTTTACGCCGCGCGTTCAAATTCAAATTACCAAAGACATGACAAAGCCCGTACAGTGCCGTCAATGCCCTAAGCCCAAGTGCATGGAAGCTTGTCCCTTTAACGCCATTTCCATGGGTGAAGACAGCGTGATCCTCGATCAGGATATTTGTAAAGGGTGCGGCAAATGTGCCAAGGCCTGTCCCTTTGACGGTATTACAATGGCACGTATTTACCATGGCGATACAAAGGGGCGTCCTTTCCGCCAATTGGCGTTTAAATGTGATCTGTGCCACGGTACGGAATCAGGCATTCCCGCCTGCATCGAAGCATGTCCTACGGAAGTATTCACACTTTTCGACCCGGCAGAAGCGGCTGCCAAGGCCAAAGCAGCCTTAGCGGCTAAGCAAGCTGCAGCGTCGAAAGCATAACAGAAAGGTTCAGCTTATGACTCCCATATCAGTAAAAGAAGTAAATCGTATATGGGCGGATGTACTGACCACGACAACAGTCGGGACGGAAACAATCCGTCCCGATCTTGCGTTGGGGCGAATTCTCGCCGAAGATATACATGCCGCCGAACCGTATCCCCCTTTTCGTAAGTCACCTTTTGACGGCTATGCCGTTCACTTCGAAAAAGGGCGCACCGACTATGAGGTCTTAGCGACCCTCGGTGCCGGCGAGGTCTATGACGGCACGGTAAAAGAAGGTGCCGCCGTTCGTCTTATGACGGGCGGAGCCCTGCCTGACGGAACGGACACCATTGTCATGCAGGAACAGGTGTCCGCTACAGCTGACGGAAAGAGTATTCACCTTAACCTGCCCGTGCAAAAGGGTGACAATGTCATTCCTATCGGTGAAGAATGTACGACAGGTGACTTAATACTAAAAGCCGGGTCTGTCCTGACTGCCGGTTCCATGTCGGCAGCTGTCGGTATCGGCCATACGGATTTAACGGTCTACAAGGACCTGCGAGTTCTCTTTATTACGTCGGGCCAAGAATTGGTCATGCCGGGAGAACCCCGCAACGGAGCACAGATTTATAACTCCAATGCCTACCTGTTTGCCGGTCTTTTGCGTGAATACGGTTTCGGACAAATCGGCTACATGCACGTAACAGACAAGGCGTCCGAACTGGATACGGAAATTACCCGTATTTTCTCAGCCTCCATGGAAGTCGATATAATTATCAGTACCGGCGGCGTTTCCATCGGGCTCTTCGATTCCATGCCGCAAATTTACGAACGCATCGGCGCCCGTAAATTATACGACCGCGTAACCATGCGTCCCGGTTCCGCGTCCTTTGGCGGAGTCATTGAAAGAAAAGGTAAAACCGTCCCTATTCTCGGCTTATCCGGCAACCCGTCGGCAGCGTTTAACGCCTTTCATCTCATTGCGCTGCCCGTACTGCGTCGTCTCCGCGGCGAGGTACAGACAGCTTTACCGGAACTTGATTGCCGTATGAAAGACGGATTGAATAAAAACAACCCGGTCGATCGCTTCGTCCAAGGCACGGTTTCATATGAAGACGGTATCCCCTTCTTTACCCCCTTGGAGCGAGCTACGGCAGGCTCCTTATTCGGACCGGCCCGTGCCGATGCTCTTGCCTTTATTCCCAAGGGAGCCCCTCCTGCGCTAGAAGGAATGAGTGTAAGAACCGTATTGCTGAAAAAATAACGGACAAATGCTAAAAGGGAGTGACCTGTAGGTCACTCCCTTTTCTTATTTATACTAAGATATATTTCCCTAGAAAGACACTCTTTCAGGATATGTATATAGGCGGAAAGAGTCGGGACGCAGGCCGCATACAACCGTAATCCCGTATTCATTCGCCAATTTTAAACCCAAGGCCGACGGCAAGGCCCTGGATGCAATTAAATGCACGCCCATACCGTGTACCTTGGAAATAACCGACTGAGGCACGCGACCGCTGAAGATAAGCATTACATCGGAGACATCGATTTTTTTATCTTCTACAATCCCTCTCAAACGGTCTAAAACATTATGACGGCCAATATCTTCAGCATAGGCCAAAACTTCACCGTTACGTACTAATGCACCTTCATGAACGCCGTGAGAAGCATGATGAGCCGCCGACAATGAATCAAGTAAGCCGCCGTAACCGCAAATTTCATCGGCATTTACAGAACCCAATCTATCTGCCGGAGGTGCCGGTATTTTATGTGCTTCCGCCGTCGTCTTAACGAGAACCTTTTCGTCTTTTACAACTAAAGACTCAATATCGGCATATGTAGGCACCAGATTTTCAGCCAGAACATACCCGATAGCCAGGTGATATATATCCTGAGGCGAGGAAATGAGCATGCCCCGTTCACTACCGTCAATAATAACGGGCACCATGACTTCCTGAGAAATGGGGGCCGTCTTTTCTTCCTTCCCCCTTTTGGTATAGTAATCGACATATGAAATCTCCGAGCAGGGAGAAAATTTTAAGACATCACTTTCTTGAACCTTTTTTACTTGCATACTTAAATACCTCTGTTTTCAATAATGTATTTGCAATATATATATTATAACATATATAGTTATGCAGATACGATGATGTAAGCCAATTACAACTACCGAAAAGCTCTACGTTTATCCCCTACATACAAAGAGGGCGTACGCATCAGCGTACGCCCTCTCACCTCAATCAGCGGCTTCCTATCCTCCCAAGGGGCCTCCCCCTAAGTACTTTCGGCGTTT
>ERZ773061.342-NODE-342-length-19468-cov-15.737753_pt1 | contig 19468 bp, 11 predicted proteins | sample MGYA00580627_ERZ773061 | MGnify/ENA primary metagenome ERZ773061 (study PRJEB29015, sample SAMEA2738119) | human oral metagenome | biome: human oral; feature: human-associated habitat; material: saliva | place: China | collected 2223 ...
CGAAAACTATTTGCGGTGGGGTAGGGGGTTCTGTACTATAAAAGCAACATTGTTGCATGTGCCTTGAATCATAGATGATGTCTCACATCACATGGGGTCAAGGTAGTAAAGGAGAATCCTCATGAACGTTCAGAGAACCTTCAACCGCCGCACCATGCTGACGGGCACTGTCGCCCTGGGAAGTGTTGGCTTACTGGCTGCGTGTGGCGGTTCAAAAGATAACAAGGCTGGTGGTAAAGCGGCCACCAATGCTGAAGATCTTGTTAATAATCTGCAGATCAACAAGCAGGACTACTCTTCACTGAAGAAGGGTGGCGAGCTGAAACTTTCCGTAAGTGCCTTGGGTCCGGACTTCAATACTATGACTCAGAGTGGTTACACGTCATCAAACTTAGAAGCAGTAGGCGGCTGTAATATACCGGCTACTATGGGGTTCTATAACCTTGATCCCGCGGGCGAAGATAGCATGAATAAGGACTTCTGCCTTGAATATAAGGTTGAAACCAAAGATGGTGTGCAGACTGCAGAGTATAAGATCAACCCCAAGGCTGTCTTTAATGACGGCACTCCCGTTGATGTTGAAGCTGTCAAAGCGTACTGGGAGATCTATAAGGGTGGCGGAGACTCTGGGTATAGCATCATTCCCAACCCCTTCTGGGGGCAGATCGAGAGCATTGAAGCTGTCGATGGCGATAAGTTCCACGTAAAGATCACGATGGCTACGCCCTACTACCTCTCAGAGGTCATCGGTACCTATGCGGCGCACCCTGCATTGATCGATAAAGAGCTTTTCAATACCGGTTTTGTCGATAAGCCTCTGGATAAGTACTGGTCCGGTCCCTACAAAGTGGGTAACTGGAACTCCTCAGAGAAAACTTTGACTTTGGTACCTAACGACAAATGGTGGGGCGAGAAGAAGCCTCTGTTGGATCGCATCGTGTGGCGTCAGATGGATCCTGACTCCTACCGCGCCGGTTTCAAGAACGGCGAGCTGGATGCTATCACCTTCGTTGGAGCAGCCACTTACAATACTGTGAAGGGCCAGAGCGGCACCGATATCCGTACGGGGCAGCGGACGAATGTTGATAACCTGCAGTTCAACGCGACTCGTGTTACGGATTTAGCGCTTCGTCGCGCGACCTTTGCTGCAACCGATCGTGAACAGCTTGCCAAGGTTATTTACTCGCAGATCGGCTGGGAAGAACCAATGCCCGGATCTATGCTCGCTATGCCCTTCCAGAAGGGATACGAGGATAACGTTCCGAAGAACTCGGGGGTGGATGCCGCTAAGAAGATTCTGGAAGAAGCTGGCTATACTATGAGCGGCGAGTACTACCAGAAGGACGGCAAGACCGCAGGGTTTGCGATTACCACCTTTGGTAGCGACGCTACGACGAACGCTAAATTCCAAAATCTTGAGCAGCAGCTTAAGAAGGCGGGAATTAAGGTTACGAACGATAACCAGCCGGATGCGAACTATAACTCCGTGGCAGGTACCAAGAGCTATGAATGCCTGTTTAACAGCTGGGGTGTAGGCGCAAACCTGGCAGATAGCGCCCAGTACTTCTACACCAAGGACATTAACAACGGTGTGGGTGACGACGAAATCGATAAGCTGGTTGCTAAGATCTCGGAAACTGAATCTAAAGACGAGCAGATTAAGCTTGCCAACCAGGTAGAGAAGCTCCACATGGAAAAGGTTGCTATTTACCTGCCGTACGCTAACGGTCCCGAGTACACTGCTGCAAAGAGCAAGCTGGCAAACTACGGTCCCAGCTTGTTCCGAACAACATACACGAACGCAGAATACTGGGTCAATGTAGGCTGGCAGGAATAGTCTTTAGCGGCTCATCAACGCGGGTGCCTATCTCACAATATATTGTGAGATAGGCACCCGCATTATGTTTATCGTAGGTTTTTGTTTTCTAAAACTTTCCTTAAAGGCTTCATAATATGTTTTATATCATAGATATGTCTCACAATGGGTTATACTAAAAGCATCTTTCACCCCTGGGATACCTCTAAATCCCCAGTGGGTGACCATTTCTGGAAGGTAGCAGCGGCGCTTCTTCCTAACCCCTCTAAGGAGAAAATCATGAAAACACCTGTGTCGAGACGCAACCTGCTTGTGGGAACAGCTGCCCTGGGAACTACAGGCCTGCTGGCTGCGTGCGGAGGCGGTAAATCCAATAAACCGGGCGGCACTGCCGCTACCGACTCTGCAGATGTTCTCTCGCGTGTGAACGTGAATAAACAAGAGTACTCTTCGCTGAAGAAGGGAGGCGAGCTACGCCTCGTCGTTACATCATTGGGACCAAACTTTAATACCCTAACTCAGACCGGGTACACAAGCTCAAACCTGGATGCCATTAACGCCTGTAACATCCCCTCGGGTGCTGGCTTCTTCAATGTCGACTATAACGGAGACCTAAGCCTCAACTCGGATCTGTGCCTGGAACATAAGGCGGAAACCAAAGACGGTAAACAGATTATCCGCATGAAACTTAACCCCAAAGCAAAGTTTAACGACGGCACCCCAATGGATATTGAAGCGGTGCGCGCATGCTGGACTCTCTACGGAAAGACCACCGAAGAAACCGGGTACGAACTCCTCGAATCTGAAGCGTGGAAACTCGTTGAATCCATCGAAGAAGATGGTGATAAGTTCTCAGTCAAAATCACGACTAAGAGCCCGTACTATCCGGCAGAAAGCCTGTTTGCTACCGCAGTGCATCCGGCGCTGACCGATAAGGAACTCTTTAACCAGGGATTTGTGGATAAGCCTCTCGACCAGTATTGGGCAGGTCCGTACAAGGTCGCGGAAAATGGCTGGAATTCCGCAGAGAAGACTCTAACCCTTGTGCCAAACCCGAATTGGTGGGGCGAAAAGAAAGCCCTTCTGGACCGTATTGTGTGGCGTGAAATGACAACCGATGCTATTCGGGCGGCCTTCAAAAATGGTGATGTTGACGCTACTCAATTTGTCGAAAACAATACCTATACCGAGCTCAAGGGGCAGGCGGGTACCGATATCCGCGAGGGTCAGCGTACAGGAGTGCGCGGTGTGCACCTGAACCCCAAGCGTATTACTGACTTGGCTTTGCGCCGTGCGATCGCCGCAGCTTTAGACCGCGCTCAACTGGCGAACGTTATGTTTTCTCAGCTTGGCTGGAGCGAGCCGATGCCCGGCTCTATTGTCTTTATGCCTTTCCAAAGAGGGTACGAGGATAACTACCCCAAAGAAACCGGTGCCGATGCCGCCAAGAAGATTCTGGAAGAAGCCGGTTATAAGCTCAATGGCGATATTTATGAGAAGGACGGCAAAAAAGCAGAATTCTCTATCACCTACTTCGGTGGTGAGGCCACGACTCAGGCCCTGGCACGTAGTTTTGCCGAGCAAATGTCGCGGGCTGGAATCAAAGTGAATACTGATAATCAGCCAAGTTCAAATTACACCTCGGTCATCGGCTCAAAATCTTACGAGGCGATACTAGGCGGTTTCGGCACCAGTCTTGACCCGGCAGAGTCGGCTGTTTCCCTCTACCATTCCGCCAATAACAACGGCGTGGGCGATCCCGAGATCGATAAGTTCTGTGAAGAGCTTCTGACCGTCGAATCGCGTGAAGAACAGCTCAAGATGACCAATAAACTTGAGAAGATGCACCTTGAAAAGGTCGTGATGTACCTTCCATACGCTAATGGTCCGGAATATTATGCCGTCAAGTCTAAGCTGGCCAACTATGGACCGAGCCTTTTCAAAACAAGTTACACGAGCGCCGATTACTGGATGAACGTGGGCTGGCAGGAGTAGTCAATCTTGCAGCATTGTTGAGCCGAAGTGCCCCTGACCGATATGCGGTTGGGGGCACTTGCTTTTGCTGGGCTGTTTTCTGAAAGATACTAGTAGTCGCCGAGATGAAGCCCTTGAGGGTCTGTGCTGGTCTTATGTAATTCCAACCAGTGAAGGCGGTATATACCTCCGCCGCCGACAGCCACCGGCAAGATTAGCGTGGCGAAGATTAAAAGAGTGAAGGGTGTTGCGAAGGCGAAGAGCAGGGCATCATCGTGAATAGTGTGGGCGTAGGTCATGCCCACCAAAAACGCCACATAGATGGTGTTGCCCAAGATGAGTCCCCACCCTGTGCGAGTCGCCAAGTAGATAAAGGCAATGGCAATGGTCCAGAATATCCCGAAAAAACGGCTAAAAGAATCGTAACGCAGCCAGGGGAGGGCACCCGCCACGCATGTGATAGTCAGAATCGCCCATAGAGGCAGTCGTAGCTTGATAAGCACGTTTTCAAGGTACACAGTTAGGAATAACCCTGTCAGGGTGAGTGTGCACCATGTGTAGAGGGGCAGTGCGCCGTCTGCTGAATGCTGCACACTCAGCCACCCCTCATACACATTGGCGGTGAGGTGGGGAGGCAGGGCATAGCGATCCATAAGAATTCCCGGCGCAATAGCCCCAAAGCATGCAAAGGTTGCAAATATGAGGGCTAGGCATCCTCGAAAATTACTGGGCTTCCGCAGTCCGAAACCGACGGACTTAAGATTCAACGTGCGATAGGCGATAGATATCAGAACCGCGCCTAGCCCGAAATATGCGATAGTCATCCAGTGCTCGGGAATACCGTGAGCGGTTTTTGAATCTAAATCCGCATAGATACCGGCGGGAAGTAAGAGAAACGGGCGGTGGCCCTCAAGGTCTCCAAAAAGATACTGCCAGAAGACGTAGAAGTACAGGATGATCGTCCAGGTGAAGATAAAGATATAACGTTTCAGGGAAGAAGTGCTTACCGATGAAGCGGTGTCCTCTGAGCTTGCCGCGTGTGCAGGTTGCGGCTGGGGATCTGGGTGTTGCGTGCTGGTGTGAGGCGTTTCGACCGTCGTGGTGCGAGGGCGTGTACTCCCTCGATCCTCCCGGTGAGAGATCTCGGCAAGAGTCGCCTCAACGTTGGTTCCGTTGCGTGATTTGCGGTTTTTGAAGATAAGAACGGCTCCTGACATTGTGACTGCGTGAACTTAGATCCTGCGTATCTTTACACTCTATATGGTGATGTGCATCATGTAAACCATAACGTGAATGTATGCACCTCAAGGGCGTCGGAACGATAAGCATCTTCTAGGTTCTCCAGAGCGCCACTATGAAAATAGACGACAGCTCATGAAACCGCGTGAAATAAGCTCAAAAGGCAGGATAACCGGGATATAATTAAGCAGGGATGTTTCACTGTTGTGCATCCGGTATGTTTTACCCATCCACGGCGAACTAGCTCACCCGGCACAGATTCTCCCCGGAACCTCAGGAGCTTCGATGAAGAACGTATCTGTCTCTCGCAGAACCCTGCTCACTGGTACTCTCGCGCTCTCAGGAATCGGCGTGCTCACCGCCTGCCAGGCCGGAACCAACGCTTCAGAACTGCCCGGCTCGGGCTGGGGAACAGACTCTCAAGAAGCAACAGCAACCAATCCGCGCGATAGAGCCGAGTTGCGCGAAGGCGGCAACCTCAACCTGTCATATCCCGCTATCGGACCAAACTTCAACATCGCCTCCGAATCCGGGTACGGCATCTCAATGCTCACTATTCACGCGGCCGTAAACTCGGCGGCCGCCACCGGAGGATGGATAAGCGACTACGCCGGAAACCTCACCACCAACCCCGACTACGTTACCGAGTTCAAAGCCGAAACCGCGAACGGTACACAAACCATCAGCATCAAGATCAACCCAAAAGCCACGTTCAACGATGGAACCCCTATTGACATTGAGGCACTACGCACCACCTGGGAAATCCTGCGCGGCAAAGACGACGGCGGCAACGACTACCGAATACACGACGGGGGAGCCTGGAAACAGATAGCCTCGATCGAAGAAGCAGGTGACAAACACACCATCAGCATTACCATGAAAACCCCGTGGTACCCAGCCGATGGAAGCCTCTGCATCTTCCTGCACCCGGCGCTGAAAGACCCGGAGCTCTTCAACAACGGCTTTGATAAACCCCTTGATAAATACTGGGCAGGACCCTACAAAGTTCAAGAGTGGAATACCGCCGAAAGATACCTGAGAGTCGAGCGAAATCCAGCATGGTGGGGCACACAGCCTCTTCTTGAGAGCATAACCTGGTACGAGATAGAAGACAGCGCCGAGGAACGCGCATCCTTCAAAACCGGAGAACTTGATGTTGTTAACGTGAACACCGTGAGCGCCTACAATGACATCACGAGTGTTGCAGACATCGAAATTCGCCGCGGAATGGCGCTCTACGCGGGTGTTTTACAGCTCAACCCCCGCAAAGTTCCGCTGCCCATACGCCAGGCCGTGGTTGCCGGAATCGACCGCAAACAGATTCAGCATATACGTTTCGGACAGCTTGGCTGGAAAGAAACCCTGCCCGGCTCGCTCTGCTTCCTACCGCTCCAAAACGGGTACCGCAACAACTATCCCAGCAGATCAAGCATCGAAAACGCCGTCAAAATCCTTGAGAAAGCCGGATACACCCGCGCAGGTATCTACACTAAAGGCGAAGAAAAAGCAGCCCTGACCATCACCAACTTCACGACCGAGCCGACGGTGGCTTCCATGAGCAACTTCATGATGGAACAACTCAAGCGCATGGGGATCGATGCCAAGGTTGAAAACCGCCCAGCCAACGAATACAGCACTGCGCTCGCCGCTGGCGACTACGATGCGGTTTTCACCGGGTACAGCATCACCCCAACCCCCGTGGAGGCGGTTAACTACCTGTACGCTTCCGTCACGGAAGGCTGGAGCACCGAAGAAATCCGCAGCATGGCGGCGCAGATGCTGGGAACCGAGGATACACACCAGCAGCTGGAACGCGCCAACGCCATTGAACAGAAGCATCAGCAGGATGTTGCCACCTATATTCCGCTGTACAACGGGCCCAACTATCTTGCGGTGCGCAAAAAACTCGCCAACTATGGTCCCGCGCTCTTCGCAGCACCCTACTACGACCCCAATGTGTGGATTAACGTGGGGTGGGAGAAAAAATCGTAGTATGAACCGGGGGCTTAAGAGGCTCCGCCGCCATGACTAAACAACGGAATATCACAAAAGCCCCACGTGCAGCTCAACTGCACACGGGGCTTTTGCCTCACCGGAAAACCTACTTAGTAGTCACCTTCAAAACGGTGGATGCGTTATTTGCATTACCCACAACGCCCTCAACCGAGGCGAACTTGCGGGTATTGGTCACAATCACCGGAGTGATGAGCGGGTAACCGGCCTTCTTAATGACCGCAGGATCGAACTCGATCAGCGTATCGCCAGCGGCAACCTGATCTCCCTTCTTTACCTTGACGGTAAAGCCTTCACCATCGAGGTTCACGGTATCCAAACCGACGTGCACCAAAAGTTCCACGCCGTTATCCAGCTTGAGGCCCACCGCGTGACCGGAGGGGTAAGTAGCTGCGACTTTACCCGCCGCAGGTGCAACCACGGTGGTGCCGGTCGGCTCAACAGCAACACCCTCGCCGAGCTTACCGGCAGCGAAAATCGGGTCTGGAACCTCGGAAAGCGCTACGGCCTTACCCTCTAAGGGAGAAGCCACCTCAAGAACGGTACCTGCCTCTAGTGCGGGCGCTGCAGCGGTTGCAGCTGCGGATGCTGACCCGGCCTGATCGGCGGAATCTTTCTTCGCCGATGCGCTTGCCACCGCATCCCGTGCGGAATCTGCAGGAGTATCGGCAGTCTTTGCTGCGTTCCTGGACTCATACCCGAAGAGCAGAACACCCGTCATCGCGCCACCGAACGCAATTGACAAGCCCAGAGCATACAGGGCGGAAGGCTGCATTGCGGGAATCGACAGGAGCGAGGTGAAGGCGAAAGCGTGCGACTTTACCCCCAGCAGTGAGATGGTGGCACCACCAGCCACAGCCGGTATCAGGATGAGGGGAATAACTCGCTTGTAGCGTAGAACCACACCGTAGAGAGAAGGCTCCGAAATACCACCGAGCAGGCCGGACATAGAAGCACCCACCGCAGTCTGGCGAAGCTCCTTATTCCGTGAAGCCCTAATAGCAACACCGGTGACCGCGCCGAAGACGGCGAAGTTGTAAGCACCCATGGGGGACTGGATGAAGTCGGTGCCCAGGGTCTGCAGGTTGTTAATCATCACGGCGTTCAGCGGCCAGTGCAGGCCCAACGGAACCATGAACAGGTACAGACCTGCGATTAGCGCACCCACAGCTCCCGGAGCTACATCGTTGACATTCTTCAGGAAGTCGGAGATACCCATAGCCACGCCAATACCGATGGGACCCACCACGAAAGCGGTTACGGGCACCAGAATAATAACGGACAGCATGGGGACGAAGACCATCTGCAGCATATTCGGAATGATCTTCTTTAGCAGGCGCTCCAGAGGCGCCAAGAGGGCAACCGCCAGCAGGGGCGGGAACACCTGACCGGTGTAATCGTAGGCGTACAGCGGCAGGTGCAGACCCATAATGGATACGTCAAGCATCTTAGTAGCCGGGTCAGCAAGTTTGGTGAGGCTCTGGAAGGTGCTGGTCATCAGCGCCGCCGGAATAGCCGCACCAACCCACATATTTGCGCCCAAACGCTTTGCGGCGGTTGCGCCAAGCATAATGGGCATGAAGTTCAGCACCGACAGAGCGGCAGCCTTAAGGATGTACCAGAAAGCGAACTGCTTCATCCATTCGGCTTCGAGCGCCTTACCGGCGGCTTCATCGGAAAGTCGCGGACCGTTCACAATATCGATGTTCACGCTCTGGCCGGTCAGGTCGGTGTATTGACCGAAGAAACCGAACTGCTGCAAGAACACGATCAGGGTCAGGATCATGGAGGTGCCCAACAGCGCCCACAGCAGGGGACGGAAGGAATCGGAGAGCACATCGAAGATATTGGTGAGCCAGCCAGCCTTCTTGCCCCCGGAAGCCTTCTTGGAAGCAGCATTGTCTTCGCCAAGGTTCGCCATGCCGGGCAGGGTCTGCATCTCGTTGTAGACTCCCTCAACACGGTCGCCGAGCACGACCTGAGTCTGACCGGACTGCTCAATGACCGAGAGCACCCCGGGGATGCTCTTAATCTGGTCCGTATTGACCTTGCTCCTGTCGGCGGGAGTTACGCGCAAACGCGTTGCGCAGTGCGTAAAGTGGGCGATATTCTCGGAACCGCCAAGTCCCGTCAGAATCTTCTCGCCAAGTTCGTGGTTTTTCACGTTGTTATCCTTGCACGGTGAATAGTGTGTTAGGGATGTTGCCGGCGGCATCCTCAGAGCAAAACGCCCCGAGAGAAACAAAAAAAGACCCGAGCTGCATGCCGCCGTACCGTGATGCATTAAAGCATCGTGGGTATAACGATGAACCCTAGGGAATCTATTCCCTCAAGGGATTCAGCAACTCAGGTCTTGCCTGCCTTACCAGTAACAACCCTGTGTTCTATGGTTGTGTGATTCTAAGAATCACAATATCTGCATGTAACTTTAGGCTTAAACCTGCGCGAGCGCAAGATGAGGTTTTGAAAGTTCAGAAAATGTAAATTGTGCCGTTCAGGTATGCGGCGGTTTTTACGTTACGGCGAGGCAGAGCATCCGAAAGAGGTTAAACGCCGAACCGGTGCCGTCCACTAGATGTTACGGCACCGGTTCTTAGACGACTGCTGAGGGGAAGATGCGATCTTGAGCTATTTCGTCGCGGAAGGGAAGAAGCTCAGTGAAGCCACCTCAAGCTCGGGGTAGCTGCGTTTCTGCCAGCGGCGACTACGATGCGCGTTCACCTCAATCAGCACGGCACCCAGTACTCCGGCGCCGATAGAGAGCATAAGAAGTTCCGTCGACGGCATCTCAAACTGGTGATACTTGACGAGAAGCGGTACCAGAAGGGCTGCGAAGAAGACACTCAAAAGCGCTCCGAAGAGAAGCATTCGTGCGGTATTGAGCGGGCGTGCTACCGCTGCCAGGTTCCATAGACCCATAATCACCAGGGTGATAAACGATGCCGTTTGAACCTGTCGTATATCCCCTTCCGGACGGAAGATAAACAGCGCCGCCAGGTTTACCAGAACCAGCATCGCCACCACGATAATAGAGTTCGGAATCGTGTAATTCAGCACGCGGCGCAAGAATCCGGGCACGTACCGGCGCGAGTTCGGCAGCAGTGCCAGCGCGAAGGAGGATGCGCCCACAATCAGGAAATCTGCGGTCGAGTATTGGCGGGGCAGGAACGGGAAGATCAGCCCCATTAGACCGAAGACCACACCCAGCAGGATCGCAAAGCCGGTCTTTGTTAGGAACAGGTTTGCCACCATTTCGATGTTCGCAATCACCTGGCGGCCCTGTTCCAAGGCAGCGGGAAGCGAAGAGAACTTGCCGTCCAGAAGCACCAGGCGCGAGACGGCTTTCGTCGCGGGTGCAGCGTTACCCATCGCAATTCCGAGGTTGGCGTGTTTGAGGGCGAGCGCATCGTTAATACCGTCGCCGGTCATTGCCACGACGTGCCCTTGCTCTTTGAGCGAGATCACCATGTTCTTCTTCTGCTCGGGCGAAACGCGACCGAAAATATTGTGGGTTGCGGCGGCCTCGGCGAGTTCGGGGCCGTCTTCCGGCAGGGTAGAGGCATCAATCGCGCCCGCAGAAATATCCATGCCGGCGGTCTTCGCAGCTGCCTGCACGGTGTACGGGTTATCGCCTGAGAACACCTTGAGGGTTACGCCCTGGCGATTGAAATAGTCCACGATTTCGGGGGCATCGGAACGCACATTTTCGCGGAAAATCACGAAGAGCACGGGAGTATGGTCGGTGGGGATGTGCTGCACCGGGTCTCCGTCATCGTTGCGTACCACGGCGGATGCATGCGCGAGTACCATCGTGCGCAAACCCAATGATGCGAGTTCACGGGCCCGCTCACGTTCCTCGGTGCCCTGGTTCAGCAGAGCCTCGGGAGCGCCGAGAAGCCAGGCTCCCGAAGACTTAAACTCGATAGCGCTAAAGCGTAACGCCGATGAGAATGGCACAATGCCGCTGACCTGCTCGGTGGGCGCCTGTTCGAACCCGCCGGTGAGTGCTGCTGCGGTCGGGTTCGCGTTTTCATCATGACCGAACCATGCCAACGCCTGGTCCCAGCCCTGCGGCAGGGATGCGCGCCACGCCTGATTTTCATCGGGTGCTTTTGCTTCGGCCGGAGTCGTCAGCGAGCGTACCGAATCGAAAATCACGCCGCCCTCGGTCAGGGTGCCCGTCTTGTCGAAGCACACCGTATCCACGCGGGCGAGCACCTCAACGGCGGGCTGTTCCTGCACCAAAATATTGTGTTTACGTCCCAGAGCCACAGCCGCCGCCGCGAACGCCAAGGTTGTCATGAGCGCCAAACCCTGCGGAATCATCGAGGCCACTGACGAAACTACCGCAATAGCAACGTTCTCCCAGAGACCGTCACGATTGACGATCTCAAGGCCGCCTGCCGCGCGCACCTGGCCCCACAGCACGATCGGGATAATGATGGCAAGGCCGAAGGTAATCCACCGCACCACGCGGTCGAGCGCATCGCGAAGCTCAGACTGGATGCGCGAGAACTGTCGGGCCTCATCGGAAATTTTGCTTGCGCGGGACTCGGATCCCACCGCCGAGAGCAGTACGCGCCCGGTACCGCCGAGCACGCTCGATGCCGAAAGCACCATATCGCCCGGACGTTTCGGAATGGGGTCATTCTCGCCGGTCAGCAGGGATTCATCCAGCTCTAGCGAGTCGGAGGTTAGGACCACCGCATCCGCAGGAACCTGGTCGCCGCGTTTGAGCACTACCACATCGCCCTCAACCAGGGACTCCATAGGGACCTCGATCATAGCGCCATCGCGCACCGCCGTGATCGGGGATCGGTCAAGCAGAGAGATACGGTCGAGCTCAAGCTTAGCCTTGTACTCCTGCACAAAACCGATAATCACATTCGCCACCACGGCGAACAGAAAGAGCAGATCAGCCCAACGCTGGTACAGAATCACAACCAGACCGCACAGCCCAAGCACCAGGTTAAATACCGTAAATAGGTGTGCCCGCATAATGCTCCACAAGGTGCGGGAAGACTTATTATTCTGAGCATTGACCTTACCGGCGGCGGTGAGCTTAGCAACCTCATCGCTGCTGAGCCCGTGAACAGCAAGCTCTTGAGAACCGCTGTGTGCCTGAGCAGAATATTCGGGAACATAACCGGAGGCTTCAGACAGCATTGTCTTGTGCTGGTCAGAACTCATGGATGGGGTACTCTCCTTCGTGGAGTAGGGGAAGAGTAATACATACGGTTTGGGCTGCACCCGGGCGAGTTCAGACTTCTTATCACGAGAAATAACCCTGCGCCGGGCATTACTTTATTCTAACAAGTAACCATGGCACAGGGCTTATATGCCGAACTGGGAATATACTGAGAATCCGTCGGATACCGGCATGAAATATTCGGGGTAGCAACCCAGAAAAAGGACGACTCAAAGCACAGTGCCGCTCTATCGCCGCGGCAGAACCAGAGGCCGCTTCGTCACCGGATGCTCCAAAACCTCAATCGGATGCTGATACACACGGCTCAGCCGCTCCTCGGTACACACCTGAGCGGGGGTACCGTTGGCAGCCACACGACCCCTATCCAGCAGCACGATCCTATCCGAATACGCCGCCGCCACATCTAAATCATGCAGAACCGCCAACACCGCCGTACCCTCAGCGGCAAGCTCCCGGCTCATCTGCAGAGTCTGTTCCTGATGCTTAATATCCAGCGCCGCCGTAGGCTCATCCAAGAGCACTAGGGGAGTCTGCTGAGCAAAAATACGAGCCAAATGCACGCGCCCGCTTTCGCCGCCCGAAAGGGTTGTCACATCGCGATTTGCCATCATCTCTGTATACGTGCGCGCCATCATCTGCTCGATCACGGCGTCGTCCTCATGCGCACGCTCGGTACCGCGCCACGGGGTGCGCCCCATCGCCACTACCTCGTGCACCAGGTACGAAAACGCCACCTGAGTTTTCTGCAGCAGCAGGGCACGCAGACGCGCAAGCTCAAGATACGAATACTCACCCACCCGCTTATCCTTGAGCAGTACTGCGCCGGAATCAGGCTTAATATCGCCCGCAATAACCCCCAAAATCGTGGACTTACCGGCACCATTGGGACCGATGAGCGACACAACCTCGCCCGCCTGAACCTCAAAAGAGACATCCTGTAAGATGCACCGCCCACCCACCGACAGCGACACCCCATCAACAATAAGCATTAAAGACCTCCCTTCCCCATCGAACGGCGCAACAGGAAGAAGAACGTAGGGCCACCCACGAGCGCCGTAAAAATACCGATCGGCAGGTCAGAGACCGGAATGAGCGTGCGCGCCCCCAAATCGGAAAGCGCAATTAACAGCGCCCCGCCCAGTGCCGAAGCAGGCAGCAGCAAACGGTTAGACGGCCCCAAAATAAGCCGAAGCAGATGCGGAATAATCAGCCCCACAAAGGCGATAATGCCCGCATGAGCCACCGCCGCACCCGTCAAAAGCGCCGTAGCAGCAATCGCAACACCGCGCAGACGCTCAACATTCACCCCGGAATGCTGTGCCGCGCGCTCGCCCAGCGCCAACAGATCAAGTTTGCGTGAAATCATCAAGCACATGATCAGCCCCGCCACGATCACGAACCACACGCTGGCAAGAGCCTTCCACGTAGACCCGTTGAGCGATCCCATCTGCCAGAAGACGATGCGGTCGCGGCTGACATTATCGGCCAGGTACAGGCAGAACGCGATTGCGGCGTTTGCCACCGCAGTTACCGCAATACCCGTCAAAATCATGGAGAGAACTTTCGCCCGACCTGAGGAACGCGAGAGAAAATAAACCAGTGCTGTTGCCGCGAGGGCACCGCCGAAGGCGAAAGCTGGAACCGTGTAAATATCGAAGAATTCGAGATTGAAAACGACCGCTACACATGCTCCCACTGCGGCGCCCGAAGACACACCGATAACCCCGGGCTCGGCCAGCGGGTTGCCGAAAACCGCCTGCATGACCGCGCCCGAGCATCCCAGGGCAGCGCCCACGAGCAGCCCTAAAAGCACACGCGGAAAACGAATATTCCACAGGGTGCTGTCTTCAAGATAGGCGGTCGGATCCTTGGGAATCATACCCAGGCGGCGCCCCAGCGAAGCCACCACATGATCGGTCGGAATATTGTACTGACCCAACCCCGCAGACACCACGGTTATAACGATCAGGGCAATACTCAGAAAGCCAAAAGTTGCGAGAATACGGATGCGGCGTTTGCTGCGATAATCCGCGCTGCCGGGAGTCGCCGCATCAGTGCGGTTGGACGAATTCACAGGTGAAGCCTCTTAATGCTGGGGTGCATAGATAGCGCGGGCCAGGGAAAGCAGAACGGCGGGGGTGTTCGGACCGTAGGATAGAATCTGCCCGTCGTTCATATCAACCACGCGCCTGCTCTTTCCCGCGTTCGTTTCGGCAACCCCCGGGCGTGCCAAGAATCCATCCAAGCCGCCGGTGGATTCCACGCCGTGAGTCATGGTCAAAATGACATCCGGGTTCACCTTGACCAGCGCCTCGCTATTCGCAGGAACAATGTTGCGCGCTCCCTGCTCGGAAGCCACATCTCTGCCCTCAAGCGCGGCAATCAGATCATCCGCACCGGAACCCTTGCCGAGAATGAAGAATACCCCGGCATTACCACGCACGTACAGGAATGCCATCGACAGTTTCTTATCGCCTTCAGGGGCAATTTCTTTGATGGTATTCAGGGCATAATCAAGGTCTTTCTGCACGCGCTCGGCGACCTTATCGCCCGCCTCCTGCACACCTAAAGCCTGTGCCACAGCCTTGAGCTGGGGAATGATCTTATCCATGCGCCTCTCATGGTCGAACACCACCACAGTCACGCCCGCATCGCGCAGTTGTTCAACAACTTCTTCGGGACCATTGCTCTTATCCCAGAGCACAAGATCGGGGTTCGTCGCGAGAATCGCATCCGCGTTCAGGTCGTGGCCGTTCTGAGTGACGAGCGGCAGCTTCGCTAGCGAAGACTCGGTTGAAGACGTCACACGACCGACCAGACGATCACCCAAACCCAGCGAGATGACCTCTTGCGCGAGAGTGCCGTACAGATCAAGAGCCAGGATGCGGTTCGCCGACTTAACAGTCACCTCATCGCCCTTGAAATCCTTGAAAGTCACGGGAAGCTGCGGGGTGGGAGTCTCAACCATCGGCTGAACTTCGGGGGTGTTCTTCGCGCTGCTGGGACCCGTCAGCGATTTCGGATCGGAAGAAACATTGCTCTTGAGCTCCTGCGCAAGGTTCTCAAGCTCAGACTTGGTGGTCTGTTCATCAACCACGGAATGCGAGGATGCGCTCGTGCTGCCCGGATTTTGGGTGCCGATGCCGCATCCGGAGATAAAAAACATGGATGCCGCTAATAGCGCGGCGGTAACCTTCTGCGATGCGCTCGCTCTGCCGTGCCGGTGTTTGGGGCGTGTTGTTGCGCCGGGGTGTGAGAGACGAAAAGCCATATGAAGAGTTCCTATCGGCTAAAACTGTGAGTGTATGTATTCGTGATGAGAGCGTGTGCTTAGGGTGAGGGTGCGGGCAGTCGATACTACCCGCACCCTGGCGCATCCGGTGAGTTATGAGGTGCGGATGCTGCACCGAGGAATAAACCCGAGCCTAAGAACCGCCGCATATGCCGGTGGTTGATAGGCCGATCTTAGGTTTATTCGGAGTGCTCAGACATCCTGGAGGACTTGCGACGGCGCGTGTACAGTACGGCACCGATACCGGCGACCAGAGAGGCCAGACCACTAGCAACCCCAGCCTCTACACCGCTGGCACCGGTATGCGCCAGACGACCATGAGAGCCGCGTGCGTTGAGAGATTCGCATCCCTGACCCTGATATACGGTTTCGGTCACAGTCTGGGTGGCCTGGGTTTTGGTGGTGTCCGCGGGCTGTGCGCCCGAAAGCGATGCCGAGAAGCTCAGCGGAGCCATATCCTTACCCGCCTCGTAGAAACCTGCAAACGCTTTGGCACCCTCAGCGGTAATGGTGGTGCCCGCACCGCTGATGGAAATCTTATCGCCAGAGACCTGCAAGCCGCTTACATCAACGTTGAGCAGAGCAACTTCACCGTAATTATGCGATTTGCCGTCCATATCGTTGCCGACCATCGTTGCGTAGAGAACGGCGGTCTTGCCGTTGATCTCCAGACGCGGGTTTGAGATGGTGGTGTCCAGAATTCCATGGTGTCCGGTGAAATGCACCGAGCCGGTGAAGGAAATCGATCCCTTACCATCCTTGAAGGAACCCGTGCCCTTCGCCCACTGGAAGGCATTATTGGAATAGGTGGTGCCGTTCAGATCCCAGCTGCCGTTAGCGATGCCGCCGCGAATGTAGTTGCGGAAGGAATCGCGTACCCCCCACCCGAGGTCTGCGCTGGCAACCTTACCATCTGCGGATGCGGCCGGTGCTTTGTTCGCTGCCTTAACGGGAACCTGCTTGGTCACGGTCACCGGGGTGCAGACGGGCTGGGCGGGGTTCTTTGAGACGCTGCTGAAGGAACCGCTCTTACCGCCATTCGGGTGTGCAGCCGGGGTGGAGCCGTTACGGGAAGGGGAGGCACTGCCGCCGCCATTGTTCACGGAACCGCCAAAGTTCGTGCCGCCAATACCCGCATTCGCGTTATTACCTAGGTTCGTCGAACCGCTGCCGGTGTTAGAACCCTTAACCGTGGTGTCGGTAACCTTGTTTTCCACCAGCTGAGAACCGAGTTTTGCGCTGAAGGAGAGCGGAGCCATAATGCGCTTGTCGGCGTCATTGTACTGCCCGGCGAAGATCGCCTCGGACCCCTCGACGGTAACGGTAACGGCTGCATTCTTAGCCGAGAGCACGTTATTTTCTAAGGTTGCACCGCTCAAATCGACCTCGGCGAGTACAAGATCTTTGAAGGTGCGGTTTTCGCCCTGCATGTTGAGCGCTTCGGCGTCGACAACCAGGTAGCCCCTGCCCTCTTTGATGACTAGGCGAGTGTTCTCGAAGCTGCTGTTGAGCTGGCCGTGATGCCCGCTAATATGCACCTTGCCCGCGAAGTTGATCTGACCGGTCTTCGTTGCCTCATCGTACGAGCCGGATGCGCTGGTAAAGTCCAGCCCGCCCGCCGCATTCTTCGACAGACCCTCGACGGTGATGTTACCGCGCGCAATGGTGTTGAGGTAGTGCAGGAAGGAATCACGAATATTCCAGGTCAGGTTGCCGGATTCAATAATGTGCCCCTGTCCTCTCGGCACGTCGGTTCTCGGCGCTGCATCGGTAGCCGGAGGCTGAGCCGGTGCGGGCTTAGCGGCTTCCGAGCTTTGTGAGGGCTGCGGTGCCGGTTGAGAGCTGGGTGCTTCGCTAGGCTTTGAAGGGTTTGAAGCAGGTGCCTCAGAAGTCTGAGAGGGCTGTGGTGCCGGAGCCTCGGAACTCCGTGAAGGCTGCGGCTCTGGCATTTCAGCAGGCTTACTCGGTTCTGGTGCAGGCTGCTCGGGTTGAGTAGGCTCAGGTGCAGGCTGAGTCGGCTCCGGGGTCGGATCAGCAGGATTCTCCGGTGCCGATGCCTGCTTGGTAACGAGCTTTGCGGAGAATGCCAGCGCATCCAGCTCTTGCCCCGCCTGATAGAACCCGGCAAACACCGAGGTCGCTTCTGTGCTGAGTTTCACCTTGGTGGCATCAGATGCTGCCAAGGTCAGCTGCCCGCCCTCGTTTTTCAGGGAGGAAGCATCGAAAGTACCAATCAGCGTGTGATCGTGCTGTACGGGCGGGTTCGGGGTGGTGTTGCCGTTATAGGGGCGTTCGCTGATATTTGCGTATAGGCTGCCTTGCCCGTCTTTGATGACAAGTTCCAAGTCGCTGATAGTTACTTCGAGCACGCCGTGGTGCCCGGTGTACTTCACGCTGGAGCCGGTGAATTTGACGTGGTACGAACCGTCTGCCTCGACGGTACCTTCAGCGGCGGTGAAGTGATAAGAACCATCCGCGTTGGAGGTAGCACCGGTTAGTTCCTGCGAACCACCGGCTACAGGACCGGTAATGTATCTGCGGAATGAGGATTTGACGCCCCAATCTACGGATGCATCCTGCAGGCTTTGTGATGCGGCAGCTGGCGCCTGCTCAGAGACGATCTGCGCGCCCGGTGCGGGTTGGTTCGCTAGGGCGGGAGTGGCGGCGATGCCACTGAGGCCAACGGCGGCAGACGCTAGAAACGCCCATGAGCGCTTCGCGTTATGCGACATAGACATGTGTGTCCTTTATTCGTGGTTTTAGTAATGAGCAGTCTTAGTCTAGACCTATTAGCTAAGACTTGTGTAGCTTAATTGTAGTACTTTGCTTAATGATGAGGTTCCCCTTAATAAAATTTTTTGGCAGCGGTGTTGCAAAACCAAAAATTTAGTGACACTATGTCATTTATTGATTTGGTGACACTGTGTCATCAAAAATATTCATGACTCTCAACTCAATCAGGAGGCGTTCCATGACCGCCATTATTACCCCCGAAACCACCTCTCCCGATGCTGCCGAACAGCGGTTTTCGGCCCGGCTAAAAGCGAGCACCAAGTGCGTGCATGATAATGCCGAGCACTCTACCTTTATGGAAGATTTGATGGGCGGGAAACTCGATACTTCCGCATATTTACGCCTTATCAACCAGTACACCTATATCTATGAGGCGCTGGAGGAAATCTCTCGGAATCTGCGTGTATCCGGTAACTCGCTGACCGATCCTTTCACGCTGGAAGGGCTGGATCGTGCCGCCGCGATTCACCATGATATTCGTGCTCTAGGGCAGACCGAGATTGACGCCCCGTTGCCAGCGACTATCGAATACGTGGCGCGTATCAAGGCGACCGCGCAGGCTCCCGAGCGGTTCTTGGCGCATCATTATTTGCGCTATCTGGGGGACCTCTCGGGCGGGCAGGCGGTGGCGGCTTTGGTGGCGCGCCATTACGGTATTGCGCGGGATGCGCTGACCATGTACTCGTTCCCGCAGCTTCCCAAGCCGAAGGTCTTCAAGGATGGATACCGGGAGCTTCTTGATCGTGCTCCTTTGAGCGAAGAGCAGCGTGAAGCCCTGATTGACGAGGCTATGGAAGGGTTTCGTATTAATGCTGCGCTCTTTGCCCAATTAGGTGAGCAGGATGGCTGTCTGTAAGCGTCTCGATAGATGTTCAAAGTTCGCGTTTGAGGTATATCGGGGCCATTTGTGACAGATTGTTACACTTGTGTAGGCAGCGCCTCAGAGTGTTTATTATCACTGAAAAATATACGTAAATAACCGTTATATGACACTTATAGGGCAGATTTAGACACGCGCTTAGGCAATTCATCCTGTGACACGGACATATAAGGATGCGGTGGTTCCCCAGAGAGGGGAACCACCGCATCCTTTGTTACCGCCGTATGCGCGTTTTAACTCAACTGCACATGA
>ERZ773061.343-NODE-343-length-19448-cov-13.531532_pt1 | contig 19448 bp, 17 predicted proteins | sample MGYA00580627_ERZ773061 | MGnify/ENA primary metagenome ERZ773061 (study PRJEB29015, sample SAMEA2738119) | human oral metagenome | biome: human oral; feature: human-associated habitat; material: saliva | place: China | collected 2223 ...
AATTATAGTGTTATGGACTGACAAGGAGAATTAATATGCCCAAGCTAAGAGTTGTGGAAGGTAAACTTTCCAATAAATATAATCATTTTAAAGACTATCGTTTTGACTCGTGTATAGCTACCGACACTCGTCTTATGGGTGTCGTAGCGATGAAGGTCTCATGGACTGCAAAAGATGGAAGTAGAGATAAACTCTTCCAGCTTATTCATCTCGATTTCTCAGAATACGGCGTGGATGATTACCGTGAGATATTCTCAAATGCTAATAACCCCGAAGGTGGTCGTGAAGTTAGGTCAGAATGGAAACGTATATCAGGTGGTCTTGGAGGCAGCGAAGTTAGGATCCCATTCTTTACACTTGTGCAGCTAATTGATGAGGTTATAGCGACGAACGAAAAATATTATGAAGGCCACGAACCATTTATTCAGGCTTTTCGCAAAGAAACATTGATGAGGCTAAGACTTATGAAGGAGGCCTCTAGCAAGCTGCTCTATGAGGGTGATAGCTTTGAAGAGAAGAGCAAGGAAGGACAGCAGTTAGTATGCAAATCCCCTCTCACCTCGTTTGAACTTATCAACTACTTCCTTATGAGAATGCTTGATAAAGATTATCACGGTGCTTCATTCCTCGGAGATATAAGCATTAGCGAGATGAAGCGAAGTAGGTTTAAGGAAATTGGTCTCGCTGAGCTAGTCAGAAATAAAATATCAAAAGCGACCACTGCCGCTACTCATAACGGAGAAGCGACAGTGTACAAGTGTAAATTCACAGCGCTTTCCAATTCATATATCTATGGAGAAGCGTTGATAACGCTATCACCGCGCAGCCTCACACGAACACGCCGCATCTTGGAGTTCGAAGTGACGACCCTAATGAATATCTCAAGCTACGAGGCAGCGCTCCAGCTCCAGCAGGCCGAGTATATAACACTTTACGAACTGACAGTGCCTGCAGAAGCGTTCGATCTGGACGATTCCGTCTTCGGGGCAGACGCCACCATGTCGCCAGCCCCTAACGGAATCACATATATCCTATACAATAAGGATAATTATCATGTGGATTCATCGAACTACTATATGAATCACGACATGTATGGTGCATATCTATTGACACCTAATAATGAGCTCGTGGTCATGAGCCATGACATCATCAAGATAACCAATATGGAGGCCGATATAAGTAGAAGCATGAATGCTAGCAAACTCGAGTTGAAAGGCAGATACAAGCTAGAGACTCAGGTATTTAAGAGCTTCTCAGAGATGCCTGGTGCAAAATTTAGCGAGATGATTTATAACCCGGAAAATAACGACTAATTTTATCTGTCAATGTTTGTTCTTTTTTTGCTATCAAAATTAGTGCGAGTTATCCACATCGCTTGAATCCCAATAAAATGCACACATCAAGAATTATCCACATAAAAATCAAAAATCGTATACAATCTTTTCAACACCCAGAAGTGGATAAGTCGATAAACAAAAATGCGCATTTTATAGGGCTTAGCGATTCTAATCTGATCTGTCAAGAGAAGTTATCAACAGTTTTAAAAAATGTTTTTATACATTTTTGTTCGATTTATAGAAGAACAATTTAGCAAGGAGGAAATATGACTACTGAAAAAGTTTTCCACAATGATCAATACTTAAAAACACTCGAGGCGACAATAACTGATATAGTTATTTCCAAGGGGAGGACTGAAATTATAACAGATAGAACCATTTTTTTCGCTGAGGGTGGTGGACAGCCTGGCGACAGAGGAACCATCCATCTATCAGATGATAGCAGTAAAACAGTAACAATTTTTGATACTCATGATTCGGGTGATGCGGTCGCCCACTACACAAATGATGAAGTACCATTTACTGTCGGCGACAAGGTCACATTAGAACTAGACTGGACATTTCGCTTCACAAATATGCAGAGACACTATGGTGAGCACATCCTTAGTGGTGCAATATACAAACTATACAAAGGATCCAACAAAGGTTTCCACATGGGGAAAAATTATATAACCATCGATATTGATCTTGGAGACGAGCTCATGACCGAAGAAATGCTCTCAGAATCTGAGCTTCTCGCCAATGAAGCGGTGTGGAAAAACCTCCCCATTCAAGCTCATCATTTTGACTCAGTTGAGGCGGCTAATGATATGCCACTTAGAAAAGCAGTTAACGAAAAGGTAGATGGAGATGTCGTAGTTGTCACGGTGGGCGATCCTGAGAATCCCTTTGACTGCTGTGCATGCTGCGGTACCTACCCTTCCTTTAGTGGCGAAGTTGGGGTAATAAAAATTTTTAAGGCTGAGCCTAACAAGGGGATGACCAGAATCTACTTTGACTGCGGCCGAAATGCACTGCTTCACTACCGCGAGTCGCATAAGCTTCTTACCGAAGTGGCAGAGAAATTCTCATCAAAACCAGAGAATCTAATGCACGCCATTGCTAAGAAGGACAAAGAAGAAGCCGAGTTAAAGGCAGAGCGCGCAAGTCTTGCTGAATATGTTCGTAATTTCGAAGCAGAAGCGATTGTACGTAGTCTCGAAGCGGGAATGAATTTTGTATATAAAGAGTATGACAATATATCTCCTAATGATCTTCAGAAGCTTGGTTTTAAAGCACTCGAGATGATTGACGGAGAAAAGCCTCTACTAGCTCTTGCAAATTCCCCTTCCCATACGCTCATGCTCGTTTCCGATGGGAACCATCCCTGCGGCACCCTCGTAAAAGAACACGCTAAAAACTTTGGCGGAAAAGGTGGTGGACGCGATGATAATGCGAGAGCACAATTTGATAGTAAAGATGGTCTTGAATCATTCGTGGAAGTTATAAAACAGAATTTATAGCTTGATATATTCACATTATATTGTGTTATAATCAGCTTAAGGAGGCGGTGTTATGTCAAATAAAGTCATAGTAACAATCGGTAGAGAATTTGGTAGCGGAGGTCACGAAGTCGGCAAGAGACTTGCGACTGAGCTCGGAATCAAATTCTATGATAACGAATTCATCAGCATGGCAGTTCAGAAGACTGGATTCCACGAGGATTACGTTAAGAACAACGAGGAGAAGGCTCCTGATTTTGCAGCTAGTGCACTCTTTTCAGGAATCGAGCTGTATCAGCCATCTCCATTCGATAAGATTCAGGCAGAGGAATACAAGATTATCAGGGAAATCGCTGCCGAGGATAGCTGTGTTATAGTCGGACGTGGTGCAGATTACATACTTAGAGACCAGTCTCATGTCAGCATTTTCCTATTTGCACCGCTAGAGGACAGAGTAAAGCGCAAACTCGCTCTCCTATCTGGCCAGGATGCGAAGAATATGACTCCTGCTCAGATGGAGAAAATAGTTAAGCAGATGGACAAACAGCGCCGTAGATACTACGAATACTACACTGATACCAAGTGGGGAGACAGAGATTCGTACGATTTGCTCATCAACACCAGCCGTGCAGGTATAGATGGTGCAGTAAAGATCATCATGACATACATAGAGTCGAGTCGTGGCGAAAGCATGATGCCAGACTAGATTTTGATTTCGGTCTTAGAACTAAACTAGAACAATTCTTATAAAGCAATACAAAACGCAGATGTTTCTGATTGAATCACTGAAGATTCTTTCAGTTTACATCTGCGTTATACATTTATAATTCGGATAAGCCAAACTATATGGACTTCAAATACTCAACTTCTGCTGGGCCAAGCTTCCTATAGCCACCTACTGCCAGCCTTCCGACTACTAGATTACCAATCTTGATTCTCTCTAGCTCCTGAACCGGTGCATCGATAGCCTTAAACATGCGTCGAACCTGATGGTTCTTACCTTCATGAATAGTGATATCAACTACTGTTGAGTTTCTATTGTGCTTTATAACATCTACCTTGGCAGGTGAAGTTCTAAAACCACCTATGTCGATGCCTTTTTCAAGTCTTGCAATCTTACCACGTGTAAGTACGCCAGACACTATCGCACGGTAAGTCTTATCGAGCTCCTTAGAAGGATGCATGAGCTTGTTTGCAACATCTCCATCATTGGTAAGAATAAGAAGACCAGAAGTATTGTAATCAAGTCTTCCCACGGGAAAAATCCTCCTGTCCTCATCCTGAATTAAGTCGAGAACTGTCGGTCTATTTTTATCATCTGAGGTAGTGGTCACGTATCCTACTGGCTTATTGAGCAGTATATAAGTCTTACTAGTCTCAGGCGATATCTTTCTGCCCTCACATAGAACCTCATCATCTGGCTGCACATCATATCCTGGCTCTTTCATTACAGCACCGTTAACAGCTACCTTGCCATCTAATATGAGCTGATCAGCCTTTCGCCTGCTTGTTACACCAGAGGAAGCGATATATTTATTTATCCTCACTATCCGCATCTCCTTCAAAATTAATTGATAACTGCTCATGAGGAGTTTCCTCATCGTATTCCTCGATATCGTCGAACTCTGTTATATCAGGCAGGTCTTTTATTGATGCAAATCCAAATTTCTTAAGGAACTCACCCGTCGTCTTGTATAACAGCGGACGTCCAACGCCTTCTGACCTTCCAGCAACATCGACCAAATCCTTACTCATGAGTCCATCAATGACTCTCTCGCTCTTGATACCTCTAATTGAATCAATTTCACCTTTAGTAACAGGTTGTCTGTAAGCTATGATAGCAAGTACTTCGAGTGCTGCCTGCGATAGCTTCTTGACCTTGACTGGAGTGCAGAGCTTCTCGATGAAAATCTCGTTTTCAGCATGCGTTACGAACTGAAAAGCGCCATCCACTTCTCTAATCCTGATTCCGCGTCCCATCATCGCATACTCACGCTGTAAATCCAGAAATAAATCTTTAACTACTTTCTTATCAGCATCTAAAACCTCTGATGCATCCTTGACCTTGAGTGGTTCTCCCCAGACAAACATCATCGATTCAAGTGCTGATTTCATTACCTTATCATTGTACATTTGGCTGGACCTCTTTCTTAATAACACTTATATTTCCGTAGTTTTTCTCTTGCTTGGCATCGACTTCTTGCATCTTAATCATCTCAAGAAGCGACATAAACGAAAGCGTGATATCGTATCTATCCGCCTCCTCCGGCACGAGCTCTGTAAAATCAATATACTCACCCACAGAAACTTTGTCTTTAATTATTGCTGTCATGTAGTTTATACGATCCTCTATAGAAGCTCGCTCTCTCTTTATTCTCTGATATCTCTTTTTGACATCTGCCACACGCTTTTTCTTCTGTAAAAATGCATTAAACGCGTTAACAAACTGCTCGATATCAGCTTTTAAAAGTTCATCTGGTGAGTCTAGATATTCCGATATATCTTCAGCTGGTTTCTCATGTATGCACTGGTTTGCCTCCAGTCTCTCCTGAAGCATCTCAGCGATTTTCTTGGTCTTTACGTATTCAGCAAGCCTGCTCGCTAGCTCCATACGCGGATCTTCATCAATTATGACTTCACCAGCATCATTGACACGAGGAAGTAGCATATGTGACTTGAGCCTAATAAGTACAGCTGCTAGGACTATGAACTCGCTGCTTACTTCGACATTAAGTTCCCCCATCTCTTTTAGATATCCTATGTACTGCTCCGTTATCTCAGCCACTCGTATATCGTATATATCCATCTTGGCATTCTGAATCAGATAAACCAGCAGATCGAATGGCCCTTCAAATTTATCAATTCTTACTTTGTACAAGTGCTGCCTCCACATTTGAATCCATCATCAAAATATATTTCTTCTAAGTATAAACCTTCTGGTGGTGCCGTAAATCCCGCCTTGCTCCTATCAGTGGATGCTATGATGGCCTCCATCTCGCTGGCTTCTCTCTTACCTATTCCAATCTCAAGCAAAGTGCCTACTAGGATTCTAACCATATTATACAGGAATCCATCACCTGTGACCCTGATAATAGTCCTGTCACCTTCTTGTATTATGGTAATATCCGTGATTGTTCTGACCGTCGTCTCTCTAGGAATCCCCCCTGATGTTTGAAATGAAGCGAAATCATTTGTTCCAACCGCAAGCTTTGCAGCCTCACGCATAGCCTCGTGATCCAGCTCTAAGCCAAATTGATACACATGATTACGTTCAAATATATCACCACTTCTATCGATAATATACTTATAAGTCTTACCATGGCAAGAAAATCTGGCGTGAAAATCCTCCGGAACTTCATGTGCCGAAATGACCTTAATATCACCAGGAAGTCCACTTCTCCCTAGACCACCTGCCCCGAATCTTCTGTTCATGATATCTGCTAGTTTATCAGTTGGAAGTGGATTGTCCCATGTGAAGGAACAGCATTGACCTAATGCATGTACGCCTGTATCGGTTCTGCTTGTTCCATTTACAGGAACTTCATAACCTGCGATAAAACGGAGCACATGTTCAACTTCGCCTTGCACAGTCCTAACATCAACCTGCTTTTGCCATCCGTGAAAATTCGTGCCGTCATATTGAATTTTAAGAAGAATATTCTTGCTTCCCTCAGACATATTTACCTTTCTATCTATTTACATAAAATATACTTCGTAGTTTCCTCTACAATGTCCCTATATTATTTTTTAGCTAACTTCACTATAGTAGCACAAGTTGAAGATAATCCCATAAAACCAATACATATAAAGTTACAGCAGGAAGAGCATATACGAGCATCGGTCTATGTTCATCAGCATCAAATTTCTTTGTGATGCTCAGGTAAATAATGTGAATAAGTGCGAAAACAGAAATCAAAATGAATATCGCAATCACTCCATGCATACCTGTAACCAAGCCTATTGATATGTAAAACTTGATGTCCGCTCCGCCAATTACTGTCTTGTGGTAAATTATTCTCCCTAATCCATATGTAGCAAGTCCAAGTAGTACTCCTATGAGCGCACCATAAATAGGCTCGAGCAGCTTCTCGTTAAAACTCACGAAACCTACTGCCGATACGGCTAATAGCACGTTCAGTTGGTCAGGAATTATGCGATACTTGGCATCACATATCGCCATCATGGTAACAATGAATATCAAAAGCATACCGGCAATCATAAACTGTGACGATTCCCTGATGGACAAAAATACGCCGCTTGCTCCAAAGAATACTGTGAAAACAAGCTTCCACGGTGTGCTAGAAAGTCTCTGTCTCTCGCTTTCAATATCTGCGATAAGTGATGGAGGCAAATTTTCTCCCTCCTCCTGGAACCATCTCACAGGCATGTTATTGAACCAGACAACTGCACCATTGCCTAGCAGTAATGCGATAATTACTGAAATTACCGATTTAATTATCATAAATACGTAATATTGTTCCATCCGCTAATTATAACACACAATATAATATATAAGGCACCCCAAAGGGCGCCTTAATGTACCTATTATAAGTCTATTATCAACAAAAGCTATCTCTTATTCGATTGTCTCCATACATTTACCTTCTTAGCTGACTCAATGAGTTCCTCTCTGAAATCAGGATGTGCTAGGCTAATCAGCTTTTCAGCACGTTCCCATACTGAAGCTCCTGCGAGATTTTCTATGCCATACTCAGTTACCATAGTATATGCCTGACTTCGCGGATCAGTAATTATGTCGCCACCAGTAAACGTAGGTTTGATATTCGAATGTAGATTTCCTTTTTTATCTGTATATGTAGAAGGAAGTGCGATAAAGCTCTGAGCTCTAGGATTCTTGAAACCTGCAGTGAGGAAATCAAGCTGCCCTCCAGTTCCACTTATATGCCTAGTTCCCGCACTTTCTGCTGAAATTTGTCCAAATAAATCCACCGCGATACAACTGTTTATGGATACGAAGTTGTCAATTTCTCCTATTACTGAAAGGTCGTTTACATAATTTATTGGAGCACAGCACATGCTAGGGTTATCTGAAACCCAGTCGAATAATTCTTTTGTACCGTGGGCAATACTGAACACCGATTTACCTCTCATGATGTCATGCTTATTTAAATTTGTTATCTTACCTGCCTTGTGCATATCGAGATAAGCATTTACCAGCAGTTCTGTATGAATTCCAAGGTCTTTGAGCTCAGACTCAGCAATCAGTTTTCCTATCGCATCTGGCATACCTCCAACTCCGAGCTGAATACATGCACCATTTGTCATTCTATCAACGATAGATTCTGCTATCTGCTCCTCTACTGGACCGGCTACAATTGAAGGGAATTCAGTAAGTCCCTCATGCTCCCCTTCAATAACCATATCTACTTCCGAGATATGTATGGTATTTTCAAGTCCATGAACAAAAGGTAGCTTCTCATTTACCTCAAGAATGATAATATCCGCTACATCAAAAACTGCACGAGCATGAGAATTGCTCATCGACATGTTAAAGTAGCCGTGCTCATCCATTGGAGTTACACCCATTACAGCGACATTTACCGTAAGAAAACGCCTGTAGTAATCGGGGAGATTTCTAAATACCATAGGAATGAACTTGCAGAGTCCCCTATCAGACAGCTTTCTCTCATATCCGATCATATGCCACGAATTATATGTGAAGTGTTCCGCATCTGGATCCTGCTCAGCTATCTGTAGTGGTTTAGTTATAAGCAGGGCGCGTACTTTTACATCCTCAAGTTCAGCTTTTCTTGCTGCAAGCGCCTCATCAAAGAGAGTTGGAAAGCCCTGGTAGCATCCGAAATCAACCCAATCGCCACTATTTACAACCTGCGCAGCTTCGCTAGGTGTTTTAAGCTTTGAATTATAAAGTTCTCTATAGTTCATTGATATCCTCTAACCTTTCATCTAGCCAAGTTCTAATGTCATCATATACCACATCTCTATCTGTTTCGTTCAATATTTCATGTCTATCATCGTAATATAACTTGATATCAATCATACACTTGGTGTTACTCACATACTGCATATATGCTTTTCTAACGCCTTCTCCAAAGTCACCTACTGGGTCTTCTGCGCCAGAAACGAAGAGCATAGCAAGGTTTGGAGAAATCGTCTTAGCTCTATCCTTGTCAATACACCTAAGGACACCCTTAAACATCTCTTTGTATGCATTTACAGTAAAAATAAAGCTGCACCACTCTTCTTCGCAGTACCAATCAACAATCTCAGTATCCTTTGTTAGCCAATCGAACTGCGTCCTTGCCGGCTTAAACTTTTTATTATACGAAGAGAATGCTATAGAGTTAATGAGTTTACTTCTATAGTGAGGCCCCCTCACAGCTTTAAACAGTGATGCCAGTGCACTTCCCGCATACAAAACCAAAGCATTGGGCTGACATGTCCCCATCACTATCGCACCAGCTAGACCTTCAGAGTAGCTAATATCATCATTATCCGTTTCAGTTAAATACTGACGCAAGAGGCAGGAGCCCATACTGTGACCGAGTATAAAATAAGGAATATCTGGATATTCCTTCGTTGTCCTATTTCTAAGTTCATGGATATCAGCAATCAAAGTCTCATTGCCATGATCGCCAAAATACCCGTAATCATCAGGCGTGAGTGCCGATTCTCCATGCCCAAGCAAATCATGTCCAACGACAACATATCCGTGATCGGTCAGATACGAAGCAAATGCACTGTATCTGCCAACGAACTCAACCATTCCATGTATTATCTGCAGCACTGCCTTAGGCTTCTCATCGGGTATCCATTTTCTAACATGTATCGGAGTCTTAGCATCTGCCGACATAAATGTTTCATCAATCTTTTTCATCGGTTAATTTCCTTGCCTGTAAATGCCTGTGCGATGTACGCCATTTACATAGTTGCTTTGAAATTTTCTGGCCGTGGAACTGATAATAGGTAGTCTGAAGTCTTCCGTTATATAGCTTACGTCTTCTATCAGCTTTTCTATCAAATATCTTTTCCACTTCTCGGTCAGTCGTAATCATGAAGAGAGACCACGTAGGATCTTTTTCAATAATCTCTTTTAATCGCGCATAAATTTTATGAATCGCATCCTTATCACCGATTCTCTCACCATACGGAGGATTTGTAATGATGATTCCGTTTGATTCATCTGCTCTGAATTTACGCATGTCCATGCGGCTGAATGATATATCTTCTTCGACCCCTGCTTCCATAGCATTGGCCATAGCTGCATCAATCGCTTTTCCGTTTATATCAAATCCTTTTATTATTACTTCGCTATCGTAATCAACAGCGTTATATGCAGCCTGACGTTCTTCATTCCACAGTTCCTCTGGGATGAAGTCCCATGCCATCGCAGCAAATTTACGGTTAAGACCTGGTGCAATATTTCTAGCCATCATCGCGGCCTCGATTAGAATCGTTCCAGATCCACAGCATGGATCTACAAGAATCCGTGCCACATGGTCAGGATTATCCTTATCTCTACGCATCACGCCTTCCTTCCAAAAACTTAGTCTTACAAGTGCCGCTGCCAAAGTCTCCTTCATTGGTGCTGCAACATCTACTGCCCTATAACCACGTTTATGAAGTCCTGCTCCCGATGTATCGAGAAGCAACGTGACGTGGTTCTTGAGTATAGAAAATCTGATGCGATAATTTGCACCTGCTTCATCAAAGTGATTTTGCACATAGAAATCAGAAAGCCTTGAAACTATAGCTTTCTTGATTATGCTTTGGCAAGATGGAACGCTGTGAAGCGTGGATTTTACTGATGTTCCTACAACAGGAAATGCAGCATCAACTGTGAGATAATCCTCCCAGCCGATTGCCAGAACCTGCTGGAATAATTCTTCAAAGGTTTCAGCCTTGAACTCAGCAACCTTAATATAAACCCTATCGGCCGTCCTAAGCCACATATTGGTGTGAACAATGGCTCTCTCATCACCGATAAAAGTTACCTTCCCATCTTCGACTTTTACCACACTGTACCCAAGATCCTGCAGCTCCATCCTTACTACCGCTTCAAGTCCAAATGTCGCTGTTGCAATCAATTCATACTTCATATACTATACTTTCTCGAAAACTCGTCATAGAGTTCGGTGAATTCAACGCTATCCTTATCTTTAAAATCCTTAACAAACTGATGCATGTGCAGATTATTTCGCTTGAGCTCAATCTCGGCTGCTGCAATATTCGAGCAGTGGTCGGAGACCCTTTCGATGTCCGCCAATATATCATTTAAGATAACACCTAGTTCAATAGTGCAAGCGCCATTTTTAAGACGCGCTATGTGGTTAGTCTTAATCTGTTCGACGATATCATCAATCAACTCTTCTAGCGGTTCTACCTTGAGAGCTGTCTTAGCATCCATCTCCAATATGGCTTTGCCTGCTAGTGTCAGTATCTCGCTGACAGCAGCGCTTAATATATCAAGTTCTCTTCTAGCTTCTCCAGAGAATGATAGTCCCTTATTATGTAGCTCATATATACTCTCAGCGATATTTAGCGAATGATCACCAATTCTCTCTGCATCGGTAATACTGTGAAGCATCATCGACACATTTGCCGAATCCCTTTCTGAAAGCTCGACTTTAGCAAGGCTTACATTGAATGACCCTAACTGATCTTCAAAGTAATCTAATAGCTTTTCATCGTTCTTGATTTTCTCAAACAATTCGTCGTTATAACCGCTTGATAGGGTTATAGCATCTCTGAAGTTCTGAAAAGCAAGCTCTACCATCTCATTAGTCTTAGCTCTAGCCTCTTCAACAGCAATGGACGGCGTAAAAAGGAGTCTCTTATCAAGGAAAACTTCCATTTCATCATCTTCTTCGCCGCCTACGAATTTATGGCTGATAGGAACGAGTTTCTCAGCAAACGGAAATATAATAACCGTTGTGAATATATTGAACAACGAGTGAATAATTGCGATATCTACAGGCGTTACAGCTTTATTTATGAATCCGAAGTTTATCAGGTAATGGCCAATGCTAAATGCAACCATGAATATAATCGTTCCTATTATATTAAATGCAATGTGAACTACTGCAACACGTTTTGCATTCTTACTTACACCGATACTAGAAATTACTGAAGTTACACAAGTTCCAATATTTTGTCCCATGATAATAGGAATAACCATTCCGTAAGTTAAACCACTAGTCATGGATAAGGCCTGTAAAATTCCTACCGAAGCAGATGAACTCTGGATTACGGCGGTAACTAATATGCCTGCGAGTATTCCAAATACCGGATTATTAAAAGCAGTTAGAACCTTTGCAAACTCCGGCATATCCTTGAGAGGTTCCATCGCTGAGCTCATGAAGTTCATGCCGTACATAAGAACTGCAAAGCCCAGCATTACCGAGCCTGCATCCTTACGCTTATCTGACTTACTAGCCATCATCATAAGCACACCGATTAAAGCCATGATTGGCGAGAAAGCCTCTGGTTTAAGGAGCTTCAAAAATATATTGTTGCTGCTAATACCCACCAAACTGAGCAACCAGGCTGTAACAGTAGTACCTATATTGGTACCCATGATTACACCAACTGACTGCTCAAGTGTCATAATGCTAGAGTTAACAAGCCCTACTAGCATAACAGTAACTGCCGAAGAACTTTGAACAATAGCCGTTACACCGAGTCCGAGCAAGAGAGATTTAAACTTATTTGAAGTCATTGACCTCAAAATTCCCTCTAGCTTGCCACCCGCAAGTTTCTCAAGACCCTGGGACATGACTGACATACCATATAGAAACAGTGCAAGTCCTCCAAGCAAGTTGATTATCGAAAAAATATCCATAAATTAATCCCCAATTAAAACTCATGTTATTACGCACATATGTCTTAATATTTTATCATATTGCTAGTGTATCCGCTTTGTTTTTGATGGATAATTTTGATACTTTTTGACTTTTCTTGTACAAATATATCGCTGATTATATTTGCTAAAATCAACTGTTATTAATTGTGTAATTAAAGTTTTTAGGGTCTAGTTTAGGGTCGGATTTGGAGTTGTAGCATTTAAGGAGAGACTATAAATCTACCAAATTCTCATGGCAGTATATCAATTAAAGGATTGGCGAGACTATGCAATACGACAATTCATTCAAGGAGGAAGCCCTCGAACTTTCAGACGAGATCGGTGTCAGAAAGGCTGCAGAGCAGCTTGGCATTTCATATTACACACTTGCTGATTGGCGATATATCCGAAAGTATCAAGGTGCTTCATATTTTGTAGGCAGTGGTTACAAACGTAAACCTGTCAAAGAGAAAGATTGTTGGATAGAGGAGCTTGAAGCCGAACTGCGTGAAACCAAGCGAGCCAAGGAGATACTCAAGGATGCCCTCGGTTTTTTCGCAGAAAGCCGAAAGAAGTAAAAGCGCATCATCGCTGTGAATTAATACACTACAGAGAAAGCAAATGGTCGACAAAATCTATGTGTCATTTACTGAAATGAGTGAGTCAGGCTACTACAGCTGTCTTAAGAATCTTGGTAAGCCCTGACGGCTTAAATCAGTTTTTTTGGGGGTAGAAGCTGCACTTATCTTGACATCTCCATACCACAGATATTGGCAAAGCGTCATTTCCGCTTGACCACTGAAAAAGTTATAGACCCATTATATATAACTCAAGAGAAGCCACCCAACTGTCCTGGCTTCTCTTTACATGTGTAAGCAAATTTAATATATTGACCTAAAGGCATCTTCCTTGCAAATAACAGGATGCATTCACCAATCTACCACAGAAAGCTAATTTACAGAAAAAGTTTCACACGCTTCCTTGAGAAGTACAGACGGTCTTTTAGACTGGCTGTCTAAGCTATCCAAAAAAGTCCGCACCTCCGATATCACAATTTATATGAATTTCGGAATTATTGGGATTAGCCACCATCTATTTTTGTCCTATAACCCTAATTTCAAGATAAAATAAAGGTGAACTAATTGTTCTTAAATCACTACTATCATTTATATAGATGCTCCTATGCAATTCCCACTTTAACGCCTAGTGCGTTCATAATATAGTTAAAATATGTTATTCTATCATAAACGATTCTTGATTCGACAGCCATTCCATTTTTCAATTCAATAATTTTTCCGTATTTACTTTTAAGAACTGTATTATTCGGTTTAATTTTTATATTAAAATATTGTTGTTTCCCCGTTTCACTAGTTGATACATCTGTATCAATTTCTATTACTTTGCCATTAATAGACCCATATATATTCTGCTGAAGACCTGCAACTACAATATTAGCAGTATCTCCAACCTCTATTCTACTACGATCATCAGCTGCTACTGTAGCTTCAATTAACAAATTACTACTTTTTGAATCTGATATACTCGCTATCGGCGTAGAACTTTGAAGCGTCATGCCATTTTTAAACTTACCTAAGAAGTGAATTTTTCCATTAGCGTTAGATTTGATTATATAATCTTCTTGTCCTGATTTTAATGCCAGTATCCGACTTTCTATGTTATCTACTTCTTGTTGATACTGTTTTTGCGAGTTCGCTGCAGCATTTATAGCATCATAATATATTTCATCCCTAGCAGATTCATTCTTTTCTTGTTCAGCTAGTAATTGTTCTTTATTATACCCATAATCTTGTAATGCTTTTTCATTAACGACTTGTTGCTTAAGTTTTGCAACATATGCATTATATTGACTGCTATACAGACTATCCTCTGCTTTTGATGAAAAATGGTTTTTATTATCTTTAATAGATTTAATCAATGTTGAGTATTTTGATGCAGTTTTTTCATAATATAGTTTTCTTGTTTCTAGCTCTTTAATCTGCATATTAATATCAGAAGGTTTCAGTTTAAAAAGAATTTGACCTTCTTTCACGTCTTGTCCTTCTCGCATGTCCATATCATAAATTTTCCCAGCATATTCACTCATTATATAGTTTTTATTCATTCCTTGAATATAGCCTCTCGCACTAACGATATAAGGCTTCTTTACAAATATTGATCCTATTACCAATAATGCCATTACAACAAAGAGAATAAGAAGTAAATAATATCCAAATTTTGGCATATCTTTCATATATAAAATTTTACTATCCTTAAGCTCTTTTAACTCTAAATTTTTTTGATCCATCATGATATTGTTTAATAATCTACCTCATATCACAAACTATATAACTATTTATAGTCTGCTTTAAATCTAAATTTCTGAATATATTATTCTTTAGGCTGAAACCAATAAGAATGGAATCCAGAATTAACAACAAATCCCCCCTTAGGTACTTGTCGTATTGTATTAACTATATTGATGTAGTCCCCTACCCCAAAAATAAATGGAAATACACAGTATGATAATACTTTGGTTCCTATATCTCCCATGTTTACAAAAAAAACAGCCCAGAAAACATATGGAATAACGGCAAATATTAGTGTTGGCGCAATGGACATTAGTATAAATCTTTTTTTCTCGAGTGGCTTTGTAGAGTGACATGCTAGCACCCCATTGCTTAAGGATATGTAAATCTTCACATCCGCATTTTTTCCATAACACACAGCATGGATATATTCATGTAATATCGTCTGTATAATCCAAAGAGCTACTATATCCAAAGCAAAGTAATCTGCACCTATGTATGGTACACCCTGAATATCAGAAATTACCTTACTTACGGTAACAAAAATAATCGTTACGACTATTGCTAAAAGTAACATCTTAAGAACAAACGCCTCAACATCCTTGCTCTCCTTGAACATAACTGCATTATCAGGTAGATTCGCTTCTTCCAGATTATGCAAATCCTTAATTAATTTATGCTTATTTAAAAACTTATGCATAAAGGTGTCCTAATATATACGATATAACTAATGAAGCAATAATGCCTAAAATAAATAGCACAAACCTATTCATATTTCCTCCTATATAATCGGTGCTGCTTTTACAGGCAGCACCGTAATAATACATATTAATATATTGATCTAAATCAATACTTTCCAGGAAGATAAATTGCCCTCAGTTTCTTGCCCTTGTTTCGATTATATTTTTTTAGAGCGACTGCAACCCAGTCTCCACAACTTTTACCAGTTTTATATTTCACAACTCCATCGACAATATATCCTACTGCAACACCTGCGACAAATACAATACATGGATGACCTCCTTCTACTGAAATCATTTCATTTTCAGTTAATACTGTTGCATTAATTGGTGTTAACATCTCTTCAGAACAAATACTTTTCATAAAAAACCTCCTATGTCTTTTGATTTAATTTAGTAATAAAACACACATCTTTTATGGCCACTTAAATTTGTGTGATTATTCATAATTGCTTTTTTACTCTAATACATTCATAAAATACTTTTATATTGTGCTATCCACATATCGTAGTATTTCCCCTTCTTTTTTATCAAATCTTCGTGTTTACCCTCCTCTATCACTTTCCCTTTTTCTAGAACGATTATTTTATCGCATTCTTTTATTGTACATAGTCTGTGAGCTATTATTAGCATAGTTTTATCACATAATTCTTTGTAGATAGTATCAAAAATAATATTTTCAGTGCCAAAATCTAAACTGCTAGTAGGTTCATCAAGTATAAATAAATCTGCATCCTTCAAAAAAGCTCTTGCAAGAGCAATACGTTGTCGCTCACCACCCGATATTCCATTCCCTGCTTCCTCTAAACAGGTAAAATAATGCATCGGTTGACTCTGAATGAAATCAGTAGCATTTGCCATTGAAACGGCTTTGTCAACCTCCTCTATTGTTGCGTTCGGTTTTACTATTGTAATATTCTCATAGATACTTTTGGAAAACAGCTGAATGTTTTGTGGAACAACAGATGTCTTTTTTCTAAGATCATGTGCCGATATATTTTCTAGTTCATTTCCATTAATTGTTATTTCTCCACTTTCGAAAGAATAGTATTTAAGTAGCAATTTTGCTATTGTTGATTTTCCACTTCCACTATCTCCTACTATTGCCGTTTTTTTTCCTTTTTCAATTCTGAAAGTCGCCTTATCTAATACAGGCTTTCTGTTTCCGTATCTAAATGTAACATTATAAAAACTTATATCACCAGATAAATCGAATTTTTCCTCTCTTCTCCTCTCTTCTTCTTCATAATCTAAAATTTCTGTTATCCTATCCATTGAAATTTGTGCTTCTTGAATATCTAACTGCAATTTTATGAGGTTCCCAACAGGTTCCATAAAATAACTAGTCAATGTCATAAAAGCCATTAATGAACCAATAGATAAGTCTCTAGTTAAAACTTGTTTCACGCCAAAATACATAAGAAACAATGTTCCAACTGCCATAAATATATCTAATAGAGAGTTTTGAATATTTGCTAAAAAGCCTTCTTTAAATGATATTCTCAAAGACTTTATATATTCACGCTCAATACTATTTAGTTCAACCTCTTCTATTGCATTGCCCTTTATCGTCTCAACTGCTGCTAGCCCTTCAATTATCTGAGAATTCAAGATAGATGATTGTTGCATCTGTAGTTGATTAATTTTCTTATATGGCTGTTTAAATAAAAAAACTAGTATTATATTTAACATCATTATAACTAAAATAATTGCAAATAATTTACTATTCATATTAAACAACAATATCCCTACTATAATTGTCATCAATATATCCATTATCAATGACATTGCGACATTCGTGAAAATAGTTTTTATAGTGAGAGCATCTGAAAAACGAGTAATGATATCTCCAGTCTTTCTAGTTGAAAAGAACTTCATAGGAAGAGAGTATATGTGTTTAAAATATCCAAGTAACAGCGGGATATCTATTCGTTGTGACAAGTACAGCATAATCCAACTTCTTAAAAACTCAACTATTGCTTTTGTAACCGCAACAATCGAAAATATTATTAAAGATGATAACAAAACAGACTCTAGACCAAACGGAATAATATCATCCATTATTATCTTATTAAATAATGATGATATTATTCCAAAAACGGTCATCATAAGAGAAGCTATTACGGCAAAAATAAATAGCTTCTTCTGAGGATATAAAAGTTGTAAAAAATATCTATACATAGTTATATCCCGACTTTTTCCCGCCTCGAACTCATAGTTAGGCTTTAAAATAAGCAAATTGCCTGTGAATTTTTCTAAAAAATCAATAATTCGTACTTCTTCAATTTTTTCTTTACCTGGATCTCCAACAGTTATAAATTTTTTTCCGATACTGTAAATAACCACAAAGTGATTAAACCCTTGTTCAGTCACAATGTTTGCAATACAAGGAAGAGTGTAATCACTTACAAAACTCTCTTCATCAACAGAAACCGCAACATTGTCAAACCCCAGTTTTGTTGCACACCTACTAAGGCCTAGAAAATTAGTTCCTTTTACATCTGTCTCCATCAAATCTCTTAACCTAGTAATTGTTGTTTCTTTCTTATAGTATATGCAAATCATTGCTAAACATGCTGCTGCACAATCAGTACTATCATGTTGTTTTACTAAGCAATATTTTCTTTTCATATTGTGGTTCCTTTTGTTATTTGCAAATTTGAAATTCAATATTAATTAAGCGTATTGCTTCTAACAATTATTATTGTTCATATGCATTAATTATTTATATTATATTTATATATATATGTCAACTAAATTTGTGATTATATGCTATTTACAGTCAGTATTATAATCTAATATGTCTGCCATCCATTCTTTCTGTATACCATTAGATAAACTGTTGTGATACTTACCAAACACGCTATAAGCTTGCTCTTGTATAGTCCCATAGCCTAAGCATTTTTGAGGTTGTCTGTTTAATTCATCCACTTTGCTTTGTATATATTCATCGCTGTACTTTGAAAGATCGGTTCCTTTCCATGATCTGGAGTAATGGAGAATAATGGCTGCTTTTTGAGGAATTTAATATTAACATCACTCACAAGAGTGGCAGTTTTCTTTTTCTGCCTTCATACATAGAAAAAATCGACTTTTTCTATCTGCGAGTGTAACAAGACAAGGATCATTTTTCTTTCTGGCAACAGCATCACCTTCCCAATCCCCAATACGTGAACGACTATCTGTCTCGGCAGGTCTTTCTGAGAGATTGTTGCTAATAACTATTTCCCCACGTTTTTCAGTGTGTTCTTTAGTATGACGAGTTTTCCCTCATCATGATAACATTGGAGGTATTTTTCTTGAAGCTAAAGCTATCCTAATCACATCGGCATAGCCGATGGTTTATTGATTCGCCTCGCTATCGCTCGGCAAATCCAATGCTAAAGCAGAACCAATTGAAAAGCGCAGCCTTAAAGCCACGCTTTTATAATATTAAGAGGTGTATATCTATAAATGATATTTTAATGAATGAAACCCTCGGAAAACTGGCACTCCAGTATACGTGAGTACGTCTACCTGATCAGTCATAGCTTGATATGCACCGGATGCGAGAGCCGCAATTTCCCACTCCCCTGGCATTACCCACGTTTCTGAGATCCAGTCTACGTATTTCTCTAAATTCCTTACTATATATTCGCTTCTAGCAAGCCCACCTGTGATGAGGATTGCATCCACATCACCTTTGAGTACGCATGCGCATTCGCCCACAGCCTTTGCAAACTGATAAATCATCGCATCGAGGACAAGCTTTGCATATTCAT
>ERZ773061.345-NODE-345-length-19357-cov-3.398353_pt1 | contig 19357 bp, 15 predicted proteins | sample MGYA00580627_ERZ773061 | MGnify/ENA primary metagenome ERZ773061 (study PRJEB29015, sample SAMEA2738119) | human oral metagenome | biome: human oral; feature: human-associated habitat; material: saliva | place: China | collected 2223 ...
GCATGGAAAATAAGAAAGACATTTCAATATTATATAAACATATAAGATAAATAACAAATAAGACATGGATAATCGCTATAACTTACGTGGTGTGTCTGCAGCAAAAGAAGATGTACACAACGCTATAAAGAACATAGATAAAGGCATTTTTCCAAAAGCTTTTTGCAAAATAATCCCCGACATACTCGGAGGAGACGATGAATACTGTAATATTATGCATGCCGATGGCGCAGGAACAAAGAGTTCTTTAGCTTATATGTATTGGAAAGAAACAGACGATATCAATGTATGGAAAGGTATTGCACAAGATGCAATCGTAATGAATACAGACGACCTTTTATGCATTGGTGCCGTTGACAATATACTTGTATCAAGTACTATCGGACGCAACAAGATGCTTATCCCAGGTGAAGTGATTTCTGCAATTATCAATGGAACAGATGAACTTCTTGCAGATATGCGTGAAATGGGTGTAGGTATCTACCCAACAGGAGGAGAGACAGCAGACGTTGGCGACCTTGTTAGAACTATCATTGTAGACTCTACTGTTGCTTGTAGAATGAAAAAGTCTGATGTTATCGACAATAGTAAGATACAGCCAGGTGATGTTATCGTTGGATTATCATCTTCAGGTCAAGCTACTTATGAGAAATCTTATAATGGTGGTATGGGTAGTAACGGCTTAACAAGCGCTCGCCACGATGTTTTCTCTAAATATTTAGCAACTAAATACCCTGAAAGCTTTGACAACTCAATTCCACAAGAATTGGTTTATAGTGGCACTAAGACTCTAACAGAGCAAATAGAAGGTTTAGGAATAGACGCAGGACAATTGGTTTTGTCTCCTACTCGTACTTATGCTCCTGTTATTAGAAAGATCTTAGATGCAAAAAGAAATAAGATACACGGAATGATTCACTGCACAGGTGGAGCACAAACCAAGGTTCTTCATTTCATCAACGATAATTGCAAAATTATAAAAGATAATATGTTTGCTGTTCCCCCACTATTTAAAATAATAAAAGAGGAAAGCAACACTGATTGGAAAGAAATGTACCAAGTTTTCAATATGGGCCATAGGATGGAAATATATGTAAGCCCTGAAGACGCAGAAGAAATTATACAAATAAGTAAATCATTTAACATCGACGCACAAGTTATTGGACATGTTGAAGAGGATAACAAACCTTCGCTCACAATTAAATCAGAGTTCGGTGTTTTTAATTATTAATTATGGCAGAAAATAGCTTACTTAGCAAATTAGAAGGATTAGAAAGTAGATTTGAAGAAGTATCAACTCTTATAACAGACCCTGCAGTAATTGCCGACCAAAATAGATATGTTCGCCTAACAAAAGAATATAAAGACTTAGGCGATATTATGGAAGCAAGAAAGAAATATGTTGCATGTCTTAATGTTATTAAAGAGGCTAAGGATATTTTGGCAAATGAAACTGATCAAGATATGCGTGAGATTGCTCGTGAAGAATTACAAGCAAACGAGCCTCTTCTTCCTAAATTAGAAGAAGAAATTAAAATCGCTCTTGTTCCAAAAGATCCTGAAGACGCAAAAAATGTTGAGGTAGAGATTAGAGCAGGCACTGGAGGTGACGAGGCAGCTCTATTTGCTGGCGACCTATTCCAAATGTATAAGAAATATTGTGACTCTATGGGTTGGAGTATTTCTATTACAAATGAGTCGGAAGGAACTATGGGCGGATTTAAAGAAATTGCCTTCTCTGTAACTGGAGCGAACGTATATGGTATATTGAAATACGAATCGGGAGTACATCGTGTACAACGAGTTCCTGCCACAGAAACACAAGGAAGAATGCATACTTCTGCAGCAACAGTTGCAGTTCTACCTGAAGCTGACAAGTTTGAGGTAAACATTAACGAAGGAGATATCAAGTGGGATACCTTCCGTAGTTCTGGTGCTGGTGGACAAAATGTGAACAAAGTCGAATCGGGTGTTCGCCTTCGTTATCCTTGGAAGAATCCTAACACAGGAGAAGTTGAAGAAATTCTTATCGAATGTACTGAAACTAGAGACCAACCAAAGAATAAAGAACGAGCGTTATCACGTCTTCGTACATTTATATATGACAGAGAACATCAAAAATATGTTGACGATATCGCAAGTAGAAGAAAGTCGCTAGTATCGACAGGTGATAGATCTGCTAAGATTAGAACATACAACTATCCGCAAGGAAGAGTTACCGACCATCGCATTGGATATACAACTCACGACCTTCAAGGATTTATTGGTGGAGATATCCAAGCAATGATTGACGCTTTAATTGTTGCTGAAAATACAGAAAAATTGAAAGAAGCAGAATTATAATAAATTGATGGTGTGAGTGTATTGTCACTCCACCATTTTTCATATACCATATTATAATAAAAGAATCATGAATAGAAAAGAACTTATCAATCAGATTTTTACAAAGAAAAGTTTTCTTTGTGTTGGATTAGATCCAGATATAAACAAGATTCCTAAGCATCTTCTTGAATTAGAAGACCCTATCTTTGAATTCCTAAAACAAATTGTTGATACAACAGCTCCCTACTCTGTTGCTTACAAACCCAATATCGCTTTCTTTGAATGTTTGGGTATAAAAGGACTTATTACTTTTGATAAAATCGTTAGATATATAAAGGAGAACTACCCTGAAGTATTTATTATCGCTGACGCAAAGCGTGGAGATATTGGTAATACAGCTAAGATGTATGCTAAAACTTTCTTCGAAGAGTATGATGTTGACGCTATAACTGTTGCTCCATATATGGGAGAAGACAGTGTTCAACCTTTCTTAGATTATGAAAACAAGTGGACAATCGTTCTTGCACTTACAAGCAATAAAGGCTCACATGATTTCCAATTCATAGAAGATAAAAACGGAAAGCAAGTATTCCAACATATCTTAAGTAAGACTCAAGAATGGGGAAACAAAGAAAACTTGATGTTTGTTGTGGGAGCTACTCAAGGCTCTATGTTCTCAAAGATAAGAGAACTTGCACCTGATAACTTCCTACTTGTTCCTGGTGTAGGTGCTCAAGGGGGTAGTTTACAAGAGGTTTGCAAATATGGCATCACTAAAGAGTGCGGACTACTTGTGAATAGTTCTCGTGGAATTATCTTCGCATCAGCAGATGAAGATTTTGCAACTATTGCAGGACAAAAGGCAAAAGAACTGCAAGAAGAAATGGCGGAAGAGCTAAAGAAGGTATTATAAGATGTCTGAAACAAAAATTATTAACGATCCGGTATTTGGCTTTATAAAAATACCTGGTGGTTTATTAATGGATATTGTTAATCATCCAACGATACAGCGACTATCTAGAATAAAGCAATTAGGCTTAGCATCAATGGTTTATCCAGGTGCTCAACACACTCGCTTTCAACATTCTTTAGGCGCTTTTCATTTGATGAGCGAGGCTATATTATCACTATCTCAGAAGGGAGTTTTCATCTTTGACAGTGAAGCCGAAGCAATTCAGGCAGCCATATTATTACATGATATCGGTCATGGCCCATTCTCTCATGTCCTTGAAAACACGCTTATACAAGGCATCTCACACGAAGAAATCTCGCTTTTCTTAATGAAAGAGATGAATAAGGACTTGGGAGGCAGACTAACTTTGGCTATAAATATCTTTGAAGATAAATACCCTAAAGCTTTTCTTCATCAACTTATAAGTAGCCAACTAGACATGGATAGACTTGATTATCTATGTAGAGATAGTTTCTTTACAGGTGTTGCTGAAGGAAAAATAGCATCTGATAGAATTATAAAGATGCTAGATGTTCGTGAGGATAGATTAATGGTTCAGGCTAAAGGTATCTATTCTATAGAGAATTATTTAACCTCACGCCGTTTGATGTATTGGCAAGTGTACTTGCATAAAACAGCTGTTGCCTGCGAGAAAATATTAATCAATATCCTAAAACGAGCCAAAACGCTCCAACTAAATGGTGAGAATCTCTTCGCATCTCCTGCCCTACATTATTTTATTAGCAACAACATCGACAAAGATTGGATTAATAATAAAAAAGAAGAAACTATTTTCTGGTATAAACAACTAGATGATTCTGATATTTGGAGTGCAATAAAAGTATGGCAAGGACATCCTGATAAGGTTCTCTCGATATTATCTAAAGACCTCATTAACAGAGAAACTTTCAAGGTGAAGGTTTACGATGAACCTATTGATAGTATGCAGTTGGAAAATATCGAAAAGAAAATAAGAGAGAAATATCAACTAAGCAAGGAAGAAAGTCATTATTTTATCAATTATAGCACCATTCAAAAAGACATGTATAGCATGAATGATGACCAAATAGATATATTATATAAGGACGGAAGTTATAAAGATATTACTCAAGCTTCTGAATTATTTAATGTAGAACTCCTATCTAAAAAAATTTGCAAATATTACTTATGCCATCAACGGATCTAAGTTTTTTTTGCTATATTTGCAAATCTAAATATACGCAAAAATAAGGAAATGGAATTTACAGCAAAGCAAATTGCTCAAGTTATCAATGGAAGAATTGAAGGAAATGAGAATGCAACCATTAACTCCTTTGCAAAAATAGAGGAAGGAAAGCAAGGTGCTATCTCGTTTATATCAAACCCAAAATATGTACATTATATATATACTACTCAATCAAGCATTGTTCTTTTAGACGAATCTGTAGTCTTAGACAAGCCAATATCAACCACTTTGATTAGAGTAAAGAATGCTTATGAGGCAGTTGCAAAACTACTTCAGATATATAGTGCATCAAAACCTCAAAAGAAAGGTATTGATTCTACAGCTTCAATAGCATCCTCTGCAACGATTGGAAAAGATGTATATATCGGTCCTTTTGCTTTTATTGGCGAAGGAGTAACCATTGGAGACAACACACAAGTGTATCCCCACGCTGTTATTTTGGATAATACTTCTATTGGAAACAACTGTATTATCTATCCAAATGTAACAATATACCAAGAATGTAAATTAGGAAACAATATCATTATACATTCAGGAAGCGTTATAGGTGCAGACGGATTTGGTTTCGCACCTTCTGAAAATGGATATGATAAAATCCCCCAAATAGGAATAGTTACCATTGAAGACGACGTCGAAATCGGAGCCAATTCATGTGTAGACCGTTCTACTATGGGAAGTACTTATATTCGAAAAGGAGTAAAACTCGACAACTTAGTACAGATAGCTCATAACACTGATATAGGAAAGAACACCGTAATGTCTGCTCAAGTAGGTATTGCTGGTAGCACATCTGTTGGAGAATGGTGTATGTTTGGTGGTCAAGTTGGAGTTGCAGGACACATAAAGATTGGTAATAAAGTCTTTTTAGGAGCTCAATCAGGCGTTCCTGGCAGTCTAGCAGATAATCAACAACTCATCGGAACCCCTCCTATGCCACAAAGAGCATACTTCAAATCACAAGCGATATTCCAACGCTTACCCGAGATTTATTCGCAACTCAATGCTTTAAAGAAAGAAGTTGACGAGTTGAAAAACAAACAACAATAAAATAAAAGAATAAATATAATGGAAACAACAAAACAAAAGACTCTCAAAGGAAGCTTCTCTCTTTGTGGAAAAGGCTTACACACAGGTCTTAATCTTACTGTTACTTTCAATCCAGCTCCAGAGAATACAGGTTATAAAATTCAACGAATTGACCTTGAAGGCCAACCTATTATCGATGCTGTTGCAGAAAAAGTTGTAGATACAACTAGAGGAACAGTGGTTGCTGTTGGAGATGTTCGTGTGTCAACCATTGAACATGGACTATCTGCATTATATGCTCTTGGAGTTGATAACTGTTTGATTCAGGTAAATGGACCTGAGTTTCCAATCCTTGATGGCTCTGCAACTATCTATGTAGAAAGAATTAAAAGCATAGGATTAGTAGAGCAAAATGCTCCTAAAGATTATTATATCATCAGACATAAGATTGAAGTAAAAGACGAAGAAACAGGTAGTTGTATAACCATTTTACCTGATGAAGAGTTCAGTATTACTGCAATGTGCTCTTTTGATTCTAAGTTTATTAGCAGTCAATTCGCCACTTTAGACAATATCGCAAACTATGAAAAGGAAATAGCTCCAGCACGAACATTTGTGTTTGTTAGAGATATTATCCCTCTTTTAGATGCTAACTTAATTAAAGGAGGCGACCTTGATAATGCCATTGTCATATATGAACGTTTGTTAGAGCAAGAGCAATTAGATAAACTTGCAGACGTATTGAAGGTTCAAAGAATGGATGCTAACAAGATTGGCTACATTCAAAACAAACCTTTACAATGGGATAACGAATGTACTCGACACAAACTACTCGATATTATCGGTGACGTTGCTTTAATTGGAAAACCTCTTAAAGGTCGAATTGTTGCAACACGTCCAGGTCATACCATCAATAATAAGTTTGCACGTCTTATCAGAAAAGAGATAAGAAAGCATGAAGTGCAAGCTCCTATTTATGATCCCAACGAAGAACCAATAATGGATAACAACCGAATTAGAGAACTTCTTCCTCACCGTTATCCAATGCAACTCATTGATAAGATTATTGCAATGGGTGCAACAAGCATTGTTGGAGTTAAGAATGTCACAAGTAACGAACCTTTCTTTGTAGGACACTTCCCTACAGAACCAGTAATGCCAGGTGTTCTTCAAATTGAAGCTATGGCACAATGTGGAGGTCTTCTTGTATTAAACCAAGTAGAAGAGCCCGAAAAATGGTCTACATATTTCTTAAGCATCAACGATGTTAAGTTCCGTCAAAAGGTCGTTCCAGGAGATACTTTATTATTTAAAGTAGAACTACTCCACCCTGTTCGTCATGGAATCAGTTCAATGAAAGGTTATATGTTTGTTGGAGATAAAGTTGTATCAGAAGCAACTTTCACAGCAAGCATCATAAAAAACAAATAACTCAATAAGTTCTTTTTAATATGAATAACATCAGTCCCTTAGCTTATGTACATCCCAATGCAAAGATTGGAGATAACAATATAATTGGTCCTTTTTGCTTCATTGACGACAATACCGTTATTGGCGATAACAATAACCTACAAAATAGCGTCACAATAAGCAGAGGTGCAAGAATTGGAAGCAACAATGAATTCTTCCCTGGAGCAAGCATTTCAACCAAACCTCAAGACCTTAAATATGCTGGGGAAGATACTCTTTGCGAAGTAGGCGATAACAATAGTATTCGTGAAAACGTAACAATATCTCGTGGAACCGCTTCAACAGGAATCACAAAAGTAGGAAGCAACAACCTACTTATGGAGAGTATGCACATCGCTCACGACTGTATTATCGGCTCAAACATCATTGTTGGTAACTCAACAAAGTTCGCAGGAGAAGTTATTGTAGAAGATAACGCCATTATCAGCGCTTCAGTTTTATGCCATCAGTTCTGCAAGATTGGAGGTTATGTAATGATACAAGGTGGTTGCCGTTTCTCTAAAGACATTCCTCCATTTATTATTGCAGGAAAAGAACCTACACGCTATGCAGGAATTAACATTGTTGGTTTACGCAGAAGAGGCTTTAGCAATGAGCTAATTACACTCATTCACGATGCTTATCGCTTGTTATATTCAAAAGGAATTAAAGAAGAAGGAATTCTTGAAATCAAGAAAAATCTTCAGATTACTAAAGAGATTCAATATATTATTGATTTCGTAGAGTCTTCTCAACGTGGAATCATCGTATGAAAAAGCATAAGCTTTTTGTTCTATTGGGACCAACATCTGTTGGCAAAACACAATGTAGCTTAGAATTAGCAAAGCATCTTAATTCTCCTATTATCAATGCCGATTCTCGACAGATTTTTAGAGAATTGCCTATAGGTACAGCAGCTCCAACAAGTGAAGAACAACAAGATGTTCAACATTATTTTGTTGGTTCCAATAGTATACACGACTATTATAGTGCCGCCATCTATGAAGAAGAGGCACTTAAAATAATCAATAACGAATTTAAAACACACGACGCACTTCTCCTTTCAGGTGGAAGTATGATGTACATCGATGCTGTATGTAAAGGAATAGACGATATTCCTACTATTAATAATGAGATAAGGGAACTACTAAAGAATCGCTTTGAACAAGAAGGACTAGAGCCTTTACTTGCAGAGTTGAAAGAACTAGACCCTGTTCATTATGACATTGTAGACAAGAAGAATTATCGTCGAGTAATACATGCACTTGAAGTATGCTTACAAACAGGTAAAACTTACACTTCTTTCAGAAAGAATTCAGTTAAAAAACGCCCCTTCGAAATCATCAAAATTGGTCTAACACTTCCAAGAGAAGAGATGTATGAGCGTATTAATGCTCGTGTATTAGCTATGGTAGAGAATGGCTTATTGGAAGAAGTAAAAAGAGTTTATCCCTTTAAACATCTAACATCATTAAACACAGTTGGTTATAAAGAATTGTTTGAGTATTTAGATAACCAAATAGATTACGCAGAAGCCATTCGTAGAATCCAATCCAATACAAGACAATACATGCGAAAACAGATGACTTGGTTCAAAAGAGATCAAGACATTAAATGGTTCTCGCCTTTCAATACTAAAGAAATTATAAAATACATAGACAGTGTTTTATAGTTACAATGTATTTTGTATTTTTGTAATAACAAATAATTAGAGAGATGATTGATAAAATAAAAAAGATATTAAGTTTATTAGTGCAAAAGACAAAAGCCTTTTTTACATGGTACAAGAAGCTTTTTGTAGGTAGGGCATGGTATATCAAAGCACTATCAGGCATTGCCTCTTTCTTCGTATTCATAGCTATTTATCTCATTGCTGTAGACATAAACTTCTTATGGTTATTTGGTAAATCACCTGGATTCAGTGAAATCAAAAAGCCAACTACATCCGAAGCATCAGAAATTTATAGTGCAGATGGTGTTCTCATTGGTAAATACTTCAATGAGAACAGAACTCCTGTGAAATATAGCGATGTAAATCCTATCTTCTGGAAAACACTTATTGACACAGAAGATGAGCGTTTTTATCATCACTTTGGTATTGATATCCCAGGATTATTTGCAGCTGCAAAAGATGCAATTTTCCGCCATGATGCTCGTGGTGCATCAACAATCACACAGCAGTTGGCGAAGAATATGTTCCGTGTTCGTACCAACTACTCTACTGGTTTATTAGGAGGTTTTCCTGGAATTCGCATGCTCATCATGAAAAGTAAAGAGTGGATCATTGCCACTAAGCTTGAAATGGTATACGATAAAGAAGACATTCTTACGATGTATGCAAACACTGTAGACTTCGGAGCTAACTCTTATGGTATAAAAACTGCAAGTAAAACCTATTTCAATACAACACCAAAAGATCTCACCATTGAGCAATCTGCGGTATTGGTTGGTATGTTGAAAGCCACAACATCATACAACCCTATCACTAATCCAGAGAATAGTTTAAAGAGAAGAAATACAGTTTTATGGAGAATGCACCAGCATAACGACATTACAAAGGCTGAATACGACTCATTAACTCAAATTCCTATCAAACTAGATGTAAAGGTTGAGAAAAACTATGATGGACAAGCACAATACTTTAGAGAAGCCGTTGCCGACCATCTAAAGGCTTGGTGTGATGAAAACGGAATCGATCTATATAGTAGCGGTTTAAAAATCTATACCACAATCGATTCTCGTATGCAGAAATATGCAGAAGATGCTGCACGCAAGCAAATGCGACAAGTGCAACGAAACTTCAACAACCACTGGGGAACTAACGACCCATGGATTGACGAGAATGGTAATAAAATTCCTAATTTCATCGAGAACATTGCCCAAAAACAGCCATACTATAAATACTTATTGGCTAAGTTCCCTAACAATCCCGATTCCATTTCATATTATCTTAACAAGCCTCATATGGTTAAGTTATTCGACTATGACAAGGGAATTATTGAGAAAGAAATATCTACAATGGACTCTATTCGCTATATGGTACACTTCATGCACTGTGCATTCGTAGCAATGGAGCCTCAAACAGGTGAAGTAAAAGCGTGGGTTGGAGATATAGATTTCAACTCATGGAAATACGACAAGGTTACAGCAATGCGTCAACCTGGTTCTACTTTCAAACTCTTTGTTTATACAGAAGCAATGAATCAAGGTCTAACTCCTTGTGACAAACGAAGAGACGAGTTTATCTCTATGAAGGTATTCGATAAGAAAAAAGGCGAAGAAGTAACTTGGACTCCATCTAATGCAAATGGACGTTTTAGCGGAGACTCTATTCCTTTAAAGGGTGCTTTTGCAAGAAGTATCAACTCTGTTGCTGTCCGTTTGGGACAAGAAATGGGTATTCAACGTGTTATCGAAACAGCTCAAAAGATGGGTATCAAAAGTCCTTTAGAACCTACTCCATCTCTTGCACTTGGCTCTAGCGATATCAATCTACTTGAACTGACCAATGCTTATAGCGTAATTGCGGATGATGGAAAGCATCACGACCCAATATTGGTTACAAGAATCCTAGATAAGGACGGCCATGAGGTATATGCTGCCCCTACAAGTGACACACAAGTAATCTCCTATAAGAGTGCTTTCTTTATGCAACAATTATTAATGGGCGGTATGAGAGAACCAGGTGGAACATCTCAAAGCTTATGGGCTTATGTTGGAAACTATAGAGATACCGACTTTGGAGGAAAGACAGGAACTTCAAACAACCACTCAGATGCATGGTTTATGTGTGTTAGTCCTAAACTTGTTTGCGGTGCTTGGGTTGGTGGAGAATATAGAAGTATCCACTTTAGAACAGGTGCTTTAGGACAAGGAGCACGCACAGCGCTACCAATATGTGGTTATTTCTTACAATCAGTGTTTGGCGATAGCGCCTTTAAGAAATATCATGGACAGTTTGGTAAGCCTAAAGGCGACGATATTACAAGCAGCATGTATAATTGCCAAAGCTACTATTCATCTTCAAGAAGAGATACAACAGACACAGATAGTACAAGTATCTCTCACGAAGAAATCATTCTCGACGAAGATGGTAACATTCGAATAGTTCCTAACGAAGGAGCAAAACACGAATCAACACCTACCAACGAGAAAGACCAAAACCAACGTAGCGATAAACAAAACAAGAAGAATAAAGAACAAGTTGTAAATTTTGAACAACTCTAAGAAAAATAAATTGAATATCGATTTGAATAATCCTGAGATGCAAGATGCTATCAGGATTATTCAAAACACGCATCAAACACTATTCTTAACAGGAAAGGCAGGCACTGGAAAGAGCACATTTCTGCGTTATATTGCTCAAACAACAAAAAAGAAATATATTGTTCTTGCTCCAACAGGAATAGCTGCAATTAATGCAGGTGGAAGCACTTTACATAGTTTCTTCAAACTTCCTTTCCACCCACTCCTCCCCAATGACACTCGTTATACACAACGAAAGCTAAAAGACACACTCAAATATAACGGTGAGAAACGAAAGATTTTAAGAGAAGTTGAGCTGATCATTATCGATGAAATTTCAATGGTTAGAGCTGATATTATCGACTTCATCGATAAGGTTCTACGTGTTTATTCTCGCAATATCTATCAACCATTTGGAGGAAAGCAATTACTTTTAGTTGGCGACATGTACCAACTAGAACCTGTTTTAAAAGAAGATGAACGTCAACTCTTAAAACCATATTATCCATCTACTTTCTTTTTCGATGCTCTTGTTTTTAAAGAAATGAAATTGGTGTCTATTGAATTGCAAAAGGTTTACCGCCAAACCGACCCCACTTTCATTAATATTCTCGATAGCATCAGAACAACAAGCGTATCAATCGACCAGCTGTCTACTTTAAATCAACAAGTAGGAAAGGTTATTGCCAATGGTAAGAATAAACTTGCCATAACCCTTTCAGGCAAAAGAGACACCGTAGACCATATCAATGAGCAAGAACTCTCTCACCTACCTGGTAAACCTATTACTCTATATGGACACATTGAGGGTGACTTTCCTGAAAGTAATCTCCCCACTCCGATAGAACTTTATCTAAAGGTTGGTGCTCAGGTGTTATTTATTAAGAATGACAAAGAAAAACGATGGGTAAATGGAACTCTTGGAACTATCGTATCATTCAGTAAGGAAGAACCTATTGTTGTTCGCACCGAAAAAGGTGAAGAAGTAAATGTAGAACAAGAGATTTGGAGTAACGTTATTTATTCGTACAACGAAAAAGAACAAAAGATAGAAGAACAAGAAATTGGCGTTTACCAACAATACCCTTTAAAACTGGCATGGGCAATTACCATTCATAAAAGTCAGGGACTTACATTCAACAATGTAAATATCGACTTAACTGGTGGTGTCTTTGCTGGCGGACAAACATACGTTGCCCTAAGTAGATGTACCTCACTCGAAGGCATAAGTCTAAAATATCCTATCAGAAAGGAAGACGTCTTTATTCGCTCTGAGATTGTTCAGTTTGCTCAAAGATACAACAATCAAGATTTAATTAAGCAGGTATTGGAAGAAAGTAAGGCAGATAGAGAATACCAACAAGCGGTTCTTGCCTTTAATAAAGGAGATATGAAAGAGGCTCTTTCGCACTTTTTCATTGCCATTCACCAACGTTATGATATCGAAAAGCCTCTTCAAAAGCGATTTATTCAATATAAGTTGAACGAAATAAGCAAACTTAAAAGAGAGAATAAACACATAAAAGACGAGCTGAATCAGCACAATCGTTTCTTAAAAGAGCTTGCAGTTGAATATACAATGATGGGCAGAGAATGCGAAAAAGAACACTTTTTTGAGGCTGCAATAAAGAATTACGAGAAGGCACTTAAGCTGTGTCCTGATTATCCAGAACCAAGAAAAAGAATTGAAAATTTGAATAAGTCAACTCAAAAATAAATGGAGTTGACTTATTTCTTATAAGATCTTCTCATCAGATACCGATTCTTTACTATTCTTTTCGTTTTCTATTTCTATCCTATTCGTTTGTTTCTATAAACAAGGGGCAGCTCTATTCTATACAAATACTTTCTTATAAAATACCTATCTTTTGTCCTATCACCTTCACATTCTTTCTCTCCTTTTATCAAGAACATTCTCTTCTCTTTCGTCTCATTACTTTTATCCCCAACAAAAGCAATGATATTGCACGGCAAAATATATAAAAATACCACGAAAAGTCAATATTATTCAGAACAAGAAGATATGGATATCATAACAAACTGAGAACAAATAACTTATAAAAGAATCATTGTCATTTAGCAGTTAGCACGAAATAATTGAATTAAATGAAATAAAAGGAAGTGCAATATATTAAGTTTCAATTTTACTATGTATCTTTGTATAGTAGGAAGTCGACAATAGCGCAAGATAACATCAAGCTATCCGCCTACATTAATATAGGAGAGTTGTTACTCTCCTATTTCTATTTTACTTAGAAAAAGAAAACTTCTCTAAGCAGCTTTTCTCATAATACACTCTCTTAATTCTTAGTTATAGTCAAAAATATTTTATCTTGCCAAAAGGGAAAGTAAGACAATTCGCCCTTCTATAGGATATAAAAAATCCTTATTAGTAAGCGTTATTTCAGCATCACTAATAAGGAACTTATAAAAGATTCTATCACTTTAATAAATGATTTTATATCTTATTGCTATCTTTCTCTTTCAATAATCCATGACTATATGCATAGAGAAGTTCTTTTAAATCAGCAATTTGCTTATTCAATTCTTTGCCTTTATCGGTGTCTGCCACTAATATTCGATGCGAAATAGTTTCTACAATCTGTGTAGTACTCTTAATGTCAAGTCCTCTTTCAATTGCATCTTGTGCACTAGAGAATGGCTCGTGTTGAACAAGAGCAAAACTTCTACTATGATAAACCAAGGTATAACCAGCGATACCTGTTTCTTTATGATATGCTTGTGAGAAGCCTCCATCTATCACCATCAACTTACCATTTGCCTTAATAGGATTCTCTCCATTGGCAACATGAACAGGAACATGACCATTTATGATGTGAGCATTCTCACCTTCTACGTCAAACTCTGCCAAGATTTGGTCGATAATCTCTTCCGATTCACGCAATTTGAAATAGTTTCCCTTCTCTTCTTTATGCGTTTTTTTATCTTCAATGAAATATCTCTCAAATGTCGCCATCTTAGATTTATCGAACAATGGACTATTAGGACCACACCATAAATATAAGAAATAGTCGGTAGCGTTGGTCTTTTCTTCTGCATCTGCATCTGCTTGGAAGGCTGTACGAACAAGCATTTCAATTGTTTCCATCAGCTCTTTTCCTTTATAATACTGACCAGGTAGCACCTCTACTTCTTTTAATGAGCCATCATCATTCAAGGGAAGTGACGCATGGAACAATAAATTATTGTTATAAACGGCATACATACTACCATGTTGAAGCAACAAACGAATATGCTTTTGAAGCTTTTCGCTGATGAGGAAAGAATGCACCAACTTATTCATTAATAGCTCTTCTTCCTCTGTTAGCTTGTTAGGATGCTTGGGATCTATTGTTGGAAACATGTTACTCTTCAATGGATAAGCCACTCCATCGATAGTTATCTCACCCTTCTTATAGTCGATATTATTAAATAATGCTCTATCACTCATCTTCCACTCTGGATGTCTTTCAATGATAGCAGCTTCTTCTTTAAACTGAATAATGGCAATTGCTTTGTGCATCATTGCAGCTAAACGATGAGTTTTCTCATCAATATCTTTCGCTCCACCTGATAACTTTGGAATAAATTCAAGACAAGGCTCATCTCCATAAGTCTCCATTGCAAAGGTTGCTAACGGAACTAAATTGATTCCATATCCCTCTTCCAATGTAATTAAGTTGGCATAGCGTAACGATAAACGAATAACATTACAAATACACGCTTTATTTCCTGCACAAGCACCCATCCATAACATATCATGATTTCCCCATTGAATATCCCATCTGTGATAATTTACAAGGGTATCCATAATAATATGCGCTCCAGGGCCTCTGTCATAGATATCACCTAACAAGTGCAATTGGTCGATAATCAATCGCTGAATGACGTTAGCTAAAGCCACAATGAAGTCATCTGCTCTGCCTATTGTAATGATTGTATCTATAATTACATTAACATAAGCTGCTTTATCGGCATCTTCTGTGCGTTCATGCAACAACTCTTGAATAATATAGCTAAAGTCTTTGGGTAATGACTTGCGCACTTTAGAGCGTGTATACTTGCTCGAAACCTCTCTACACACAGCAACTAGACGGTGAAGAGTGATATGATACCAGTCTTTAAGGTCCTTTTCTTCAAGCTTTACTAACTCTAGTTTCTCTTCTGGATAATAAATAAGCGTGCAAAGATCTTTCTTTTCGCTATCTCTAAGAGTATTTCCGAAAAGTTCATTCACCTTTCTTTTAATATTTCCTGAGGCATTTTTCAATATATGTTGAAACGCTTCGTACTCTCCATGAATGTCTGCTAGGAAGTGTTCTGTACCCTTTGGAAGGTTTAATATTGCCTGCAAGTTAATGATTTCGGTACTTGCTTCGGCTATTGTGGGGAAAGAATGAGATAAAAGTTCTAAGTATCTCAAGTTCTTTACTATATTCTTATATTTCATAACGTTTCTATTTACTATAGTTTGTTATTAAATTTTCTATTTTATCTGCCAGCTTTCCCTCTTTAAAAGCAATGGGCATAAAGCCTTCTGTCAATAAAGAACGAGAAAAAAGGACAGATTCTAACGACGCAACAAAGTTCGTTATCTTTAATGTTTCTAAATATTCTGCAAACTTGTCTTCATTGTATTCTGCCTCGAACATTGTGGTAGAAAGTTCTTGAAGAATACTAAATGGAATATTGTGTCGGCGATAAAGATATTCTATATATAAAAACATAGAACATAATTTCTTCATGCTTCCATTTACATCTATGTCTGATGTGATAAGTTTACTTACCTTTTGATTGATCTTTTCTTTTATGAATTGGTCATGAATAACCAATATTTCTTTATAATACTCAACAAACTGCTGAGCCATAAGCTCGTCGGTGATACTGTTTGTAATAACAGAATTCTCAATTAGTAGAGTATTCTTTCCATCTGTAAGAGTTGCTAACTGGTTATATTCTAATTGTCCTGACGCATGAAAGGCTGTAACAAACTTTACAATAGGATACTTTTTAGGCTTCAACACGCCTTTCTTCGCCTTTTTACGATGGTTATTCCATGGTAAAAAGGAATTTAAAGGAGACAATAATACGGGTATTTCCATATTATAAAGCTTGGCAGAATAAGTTATATTACGCTTATCTTTACCATCAAAAACATGCACAATATCTGGATTCTCTGCTGTTAAAACAACATCAGGAGATAAAGAAAGATAGTGTTGAAGAATGTTTATAAATTTACTTTTATAATCATCTTTCTCTAAAAGTGCAGATGTATAAAGGTGAATTCTCATATTTTATGACTTGTAAATTCAGTCTTATCAGAGCGTTTATACTTGATGGTGTACCACAATTTGTGATATTGATTACGTAATTCTAACCAGCCTAACAGCATAAAAGGAATATCTACTCTAAAGAAGTTCATTGCTCGTTTCGCAATTATTCCTCTCACGATAAAAGTCAAGAACCAACAAAATGCAACGCAAATGAGTAAGAACCAATCCTGAGAATAAATGCTCCAAGCACCTAATAAGAGTTGAAGAACATAGTTAAAATGGTAAAAGAAGGTATCTAAGAAGTAAACAAATTTATATTTACGAGATTGCTTTAAATACCTTTTAGTATGCATATAAGTTAGCTCTTTATCCATCCATTCTGCCTTAGAAGGTGCCTTTTCACAAGTCCACTCATCACAATTAAACTGAAGAACGCAGTCACCTTGCTGGCTATACTTATTTACAATGAACTCATATTCACCTCTTACATGCTCTAGTCCCCCTCTAAAACCATCTTGTTCAATAAACTCATCTTTCTTAAATCCAACAATATTGCTATTGATTCTATCAAAACGTCCCTTCAAATAACCATTCAACAAATAAGAAAGAGTATGAAGATGAGCAAACTGATAGAATGAATTTGTAGACTCTTCGTAGGTTCCTGGCATTACAAAAAGATTGCTATCTTTCTTAAAGCTATGCCCTATTGCCTGAAGCCAACTATTCTTTTCTATTAGAGTATTAGCACCAATAAGCAAGACATGCTGATATTTTGCAGCCTTAACTCCAAGCGTTATAGCCATCTTTTGTCTACTCATATAACGTGATGTAGTAGGAACAAAAGTGACATAAAGACGATTATCATTTTCATATTGTTCAAGAATATCCTTTGTTTCATGATCACCTTTATCAATTACGATAATTAATTGAAATTGAGAAGTATATTCTTGTGATAGTATTGCAGGGATTAAAGCTCTTAACTCTGTATTATTCTCACGAATAGGCAATACAATTGAAATAGGATTGTCTATCTCTTTGCTCTCTGATTCTTGTTTTTCTTCAGAGGAAAAGGCTTTCGTTTTAAGCCTAAATAGAGGATTAAGAAAAATCGATATCAACGTTATTACTAAAATAACGCCACACGAAACAAGTGTAAAAATATCGATATCTACTAACTGTGTTACATCCATCATCTAATATCAATAAAGAGAAGACGAAACTAATTATATGTTTTGTATTATGAATAAAATAGAGCTGTACTCAAACTTTGCAATGCTTCTTTCTTATCACTTTGCTTAATGAGGAATGAAACATTATAGTTTGATCCTCCATAAGATATCATTCTCACTGGAATATCTTTCAAAGCCGCAGTAACTTTTGCCACAAATCCTGTATTGTTCCAATCTAAGTCGCCAACAACACAAACAATACTCATCTCGCTTTCAGTAGTAACTGTACCGTATTTCTTTAGCTCTGACAAGATATCTGCTAAGTGAGATTTGTCTTCTATGCTCATAGATACACTCACTTCGCTTGTTGCAATCATATCGATTGGAGTGTGATAGCTTTCGAATATCTCAAATACCTTGCGCAAAAAGCCTGCAGCAAAGAGCATTCTACTCGACTTAATCTTAATGGCTGTGATGTTATCTTTCGCTGCAATAGCCTTTATTTTTCCCTGTGTCTTTATACCATTGATAATTGTTCCCTCTGCATCTGGGTCCATTGTATATTTCAATCGAACAGGAATATTAGCGTATTTAGCAGGCTGAATACATGTTGGATGCAAGATCTTAGCGCCAAAATAAGCTAATTCTGCAGCTTCTTCAAAATGTAATTGACGAACAGCTTCAGTCTTTTCAACTACTCGTGGGTCGTTATTATGCAAGCCGTCGATGTCTGTCCATATCTGAACTTCCTCTGAGTTAATAGCTGCTCCAATTAAAGATGCAGTGTAATCCGATCCTCCACGTTGAAGATTATCAATCTCACCATAAGCATTTCGGCAAATAAATCCTTGTGTTAGATATATCTGATAACCTGTATTTTCTTCCATGATCTTAGACAACAAGTCAGTGATCTCATGTAAATTAGGATCTGAGTTCTTGTCTGTTCTCATGAAATCAAGGGCAGGTAGTAATATAGCTTTAATACCTTGCTCTTGCAAAAAGGCCTCAACCATTGTTGTACTCATTATTTCTCCTTGAGCAACAATAGTCTTTTCTTCGAAACTTGTAAATAATTCTTTTGTAAAAGAACGAAGGAATACGAACTCTTTACCTAAGAATTCTTTTATATCTCTTTTGGTTTTATCGGTTGAATATAATTCATCCACAACCTTATCATATTTCTTTTCAAGATGATTAATTACCTCATTCGCCCCTTCTGGGTTCTTTTTATAAAGATAATCGGCAATCTCTACCAATGAATTAGTAGTGCCAGACATTGCAGAAAGTACAACAAATGTGGGTTCACCACTTGCTGTTATAATGCTACAAACTTCTCTTATACGTTCTGGTGAACCAACAGAGGTACCACCAAACTTCATTACCTTCATTCTAAATACGTTTTAATATCTACCTATAAATCGAATTATTCTTCCTTAGTTCCTTCTTTTGTATATTCAGAAGTTACATCTGCCAGTACGCCATCTTCACATCGATACACGACACCTGGGTATTTTTGAAGGATCAACATATTGTGAGTTGACATGATGACTGCCGTTCCTTTCTTTGTAATCTCTTTCAAAAGAGCCACAATATCCAATGCTGTACCTGTGTCAAGGTTACCTGTTGGCTCATCAGCAATTAATACAGCTGGAGTATTTACAATCGCTCTTGCAATTGCAACACGTTGTTGTTCTCA
>ERZ773061.351-NODE-351-length-19237-cov-10.053018_pt1 | contig 19237 bp, 15 predicted proteins | sample MGYA00580627_ERZ773061 | MGnify/ENA primary metagenome ERZ773061 (study PRJEB29015, sample SAMEA2738119) | human oral metagenome | biome: human oral; feature: human-associated habitat; material: saliva | place: China | collected 2223 ...
TTCTTTGACTCGTCGAACCAGTATTCCTTGAGCATCGGAATGAGCTCGTACTCCACGATCGAGTCCAGGGCTGCGCCGGTACAGGTCTCAGGTTTCATGTTGCAGAAGTAGCTGTGTCCGATGCAGAAGCCTTCGCCGAGCGATTCGTCCTCGGCGATCGCACGGTTGAGGGATTTCACCTCGCCTACCAGGGTCTTGAACACCTCATTGCCGAGGCCGTCGCAGTAGTCGAGAAAACCGTCGGAGTCAAAGGCGGGGTGCAGCTCCACGAAGGCGAAGCGGCGGCGCAGCGCGTAGTCGAGCATGGCGAGGCTGCGGTCAGCCGTGTTCATCATGCCGATAATGTGGACGTTTGCCGGCACGCTGAACAGCTCGTGGGAGTAGAGGAGCTGGAGTTCGTTTCCGCGCTTATCGCTCTCGATGAGCATGAACAGCTCACCAAAAATCTTGGAGAGATTGCCACGGTTAATCTCGTCGATAATAAAGAAATACTTTGCGTCAGGATCCGCCTCTGCCTTCTTGCAAAAACGATAGAACACGCCTTTCTTGAGCTCAAAGCTTGAACCACTAGGCTTGTAGCCCATCATAAAGTCTTCGTACGAATAATTCTGGTGGAATTGTACGAACTCAATAGCGTCCTCGTTCACGGCACCTATCAGCGAATATGCAAGTCTTTTTGCCGAGAAGGTCTTTCCAACTCCTGGTGCTCCCTGCAAAATAATGTTCTTTTTATTCAACAGGACAGCTGCCAGCTTGTCGTACTTCTCCTCCGGCATAAATACTTCCTCCAAAAATTTTCCCTTGTTATATGGAGGAATACAAAACAACTTATCACCAGGTTGAGTTGGAGGAATCTCTTTATAATTCTTTGAGAAATACGCAATATCAGCCGTTAGAGTCACAAAATAAGGATCTGGATAGCAATCTTCTGTTAAAGCAGAGGTAAACATCTTAATGAGTTCGGAATCTTCAGAAATTACATCTCTAACTTCATTATAAAATTTCGTATACGTCCTTATATTAGTTGTAGATGCCCCCTGCTTAAACTCGTAATTGCTCTCTAACCTATCCGATAAAGCTTTTACTTGTCTAAACTTATATATGTAATATATGTCTGGATATCTAAGCCAAAGATAAGTTGTGATGGTTCCCTCTTTTTGATAATGCTGCTTTCCTTCAGGACCATATACATCCAGTAACTTATCCGACTTTGCCATAAATCCGTTAATACGCTCAACTATATCGATGTTCTCGTCATAAAGTTGCATAAACATACTACGAACTTCTTCTGCATTCTGTTCAGCATAAAACTCAATCATCTTACGAGAAAAATCATAAGAAGTAGTTAAAAGATTATCTGTCTTTGACAGCGACTTTCTCAGCATCGCAGGAAAATCCTGGGCGTTTATATCCCAGTTATCCTGGAAGCACTTAATTGCTTCCCACTTATATTTTTCTTCCTCCCAGTGAGAAGGAAAATTCTCTTTGTACTGAGTGAGGACCTCATCAAGAGATTGTCTATCTATCATTGCTGCTCCCTTTAGGCAAAAGCCAGTGAATTTTTCTGGTTGCTCGCATACACTGCCAGGTCAACCTATGTCATCGCCTATCATGTACTACCAGTTAAATTGCGCTTTATACTGATAGTATCCTCCTAATTGGGACTCATATTTTTAACTTCTTACACATTTCGGCGAATAGAAAAAGGCAGCTCACCCAGAGCTGCCTTCAACGCACACTATGTCTCCGCAGCGCCTAGATTGCGTGCTCTGTCTCATCTCCCTTTTCCTCCTTGAGAAACTGCTTATCCAGAGCCTTAATAAACGGCAGGTAGATTGCCATATCAATCAAAATCAATACGAGCTGAAGTAAAGCCCCCTGCCATCCACACAGAAGAAATCCCGAGATCAAAGGAGGGGTACTTCCAGGCAGCATAATACCGTTGCACAGAGGCACCAAGCCAGCACGCATTGCGGACCACGCAATCGCAATATTGATTGCTGGAGTAAAAATCAGAGGGATGGCCATAATGGGGTTCAGCACTATAGGCAGTCCGTACATGACCGGCTCGTTAATGCCAAAAATACCAGGCACGATAGAGATTTTTGCAATATCTTTAGCACGGCGAGAATTGCAGAACAAAAATATCGCAATCAACAGCGAGAGCGTTGATCCACCTCCACCAAACAGCGCAAAGAACGCATCAAATTCTCGGTTGATAATGTTGGGAAGCGCAGTTCCAGCAGCAAAAGCGGCCTGATTTTCCAGCGTAAGCGCGGTCAAAATCGGCGTAAAAATAGGGCTGGTAATGTTTGAACCGTTGATCCCAAAGAACCAGAAAATGCCCTGAATGACGTAAGCAATCGCCAAAGCCCAAACGGTTCCTCCAAGCATGGTCAGCGGAGTCTGCAGCATCGAATAAATGCAGGTAAATGCGTCTCCCCAAGGGGTAAGCGCAAACAAAACGCCAACCACCCATACCGCAAGAAACGTAAGCGACATTGGAATCAGCGCGCTAAATGCAAGAGAAACCGACGTAGGAACGCCCTCTGGCATCCTTATGACCCAGTTCTTCTTGATAACAAAACCAAAAATATGCACCGACAAAAAGCCCACGATAATCGCTACAAACACACCCTTTGCGCCGGTCCACGCAAGAGGAATGCTCTCCACCAAAAACGGCTGAGTAGCCCCCTGAGGCAAAAACTCGGTTACCTGGGGCATCAAAATAAACCAGCTGATAAGCGAGACCATTCCGGCAGAAACTCGGTCCTCAAGGCCAAGTTGGTCAGCAAAGTTGTAGCCAATTTCAAATGACAAAAATATCGCCATGAGAGAAACAGTGCAGGCAGAAGGGATAGCCAATAGCGAGAAAAGCGACTTGCCCTGAAGCGTAGTGGCCTTCAAGAAATCAACCCACGCTGGGATTGGCAGATTACCTACCAGCGTAAACATTGATCCGATGATAAGGATTGGCATGAGCATGGCAAACGAGTCGCGCATAGTAAGAAGATATTTATTCTTACTCACCGACTCTGCCATGGGCATAAGCTTCTTCTCAAGGCCTTCCGCTACATTCATACAGTCCCCAGTATGTCACTTGAAATAACGACGTAAAAAGAGAAATCAAATCATATATCAAAAACAAATATCGTCGTCAGTAACAGGGCCTTATCGCTATTTAAATTAACAAGAAATACGCAGGTTAAAGATGTAAGTCAAAATTTACAAATACAAAATCTAATCGAAACTGCTCCATATAAAATTTGAGGAGCAGTTTCGATTGCAATTAAAGGTTCAATTTATTTTTTAACTGTTGATTCTGTTCTGGGGTCAGTTTCGTAATCGCACCAGTTCTAGAGATTGTAATAAAGTCTCTAAAATCGCTGATATGAATTGGTTTATCAAAAACTATCATGTCATCAATCGGAGCAAAATACCTGCTTCTCCGATGAAGATCATTTTCTACAGCGTATGAATCTACAATCACATCCCCAGATACAACGCCTTTGGCAAAGATACATCCGCCGTATTCTTTATAAAGCATTTCTCCTCTGTTAAGCCCCACAGCCAGCAACTCTTTAACTTCATATAACGCATCATCTTCTGAAATATTATTCAGCTGACACTTCAAACGTCTGATTGTATCGATTGAAGTCTTTGAAAACATGAAGTAGACGTCTTCGCCAATACAACAATCTTTCGGAGCCGTCCATTCTGTATGTTTTTCGACTAAAACTTTTTCAACATCAAAACATCCAACTTCATCGAGATAGAACATTATCTCCTCTAGAAATTTTGGAAAAGCAATGTTGGTAACAAAAGCACTCGTCATTGTAAATCTCCCTTCCTTAATTTAAACCTAATCTAAAACCTGGCGAGAAGATCACTCTTCTCGCCAGGCGACTAACCTGTCAGTTCTTGCCGCAGCCCGTGACTGCGTGCAACCGCAGCCCGCAACCGCCTGCGGCCACGACCCGCTACTTGTTCGTCAACCTTTCGACGAGCTTGTTGATTTCCCATTCGGTCATGCCTACGTCAGTCAGATATTTACGAGCTCCGGCTGCGTAATCTGCGCCGTCGAGCGAACCGTACGTAGGTACCCCAGCAATGCAGCGAGCGATGTCGTCGAACTTCACGTCAACAACGGCGTCGTAACGAGCCTTATCGTCCTTCTCGTTAATGCCGTAATAGTTGTCGTAGGTAATCATGTAGTCGTCGCGCATCTCATCGTAGGATGCACCGCAAAGTGCCTCGAGAAGGGCGCAGACAAAGCCCGTACGATCTTTGCCTTCGGTACAATGGATAAGGAATGGTCCCTTATGCAGAATTATCTCTCGAAGGCCCGCTGCCAGACGATGGGCATATTGGCCGCCACGGTAATTAGCATTGAGGTCAAGAGCGGCAACGTTCAACGCATCATACAGGCTCTTATGCCACGTAATGTCGTAGTCCGCATTCTGGTAATAGCCCTGGATCTCTTCGTTGGTATCCGCGAGGTCCAGAATAAACTGCACACCAGACCTCTGAGCAAGATCGGCCGCGTAAGGCGCGCGATTGTTCTGGTTATCAATAGGAGACGCCGAGCGATACACCACGCCCTCAGCAATATTTCCACCTTTCATGGGGCGGAAGTTAGCAAAGACCTCGTCACTTGCGTAGTCGGAGCGATTATTGGTGTACGTTGCACTCAAAGCCTTCTGAACCGCTGCATACTTCTGCTTCTCGTGGAGTGTCACCGTAGCCGTATCTCCCGCCTTAAGACCAGCGCTTTCCCATAGAGGCTCGCCATTATTTACGCACACATAGACGTAAGGGTAGCCTGGATATGCAACAACCAGTGGCTCGTTGGTTTTGGTGTAATTGCCGTTGTAGTACGGAATATCGGAGAGCTTGTATCCGTTACTAAACGTAACATCCACGCTGTCGCCGTACTCAAAGCCCAGGTTATTAAAATCGTCGATGGCGATATCCAGGTAGCTGCCGCCAAATTTAGGCTCGTGTATTGCCTCGATTTCCCCCGTTGTGATTGACGACTGCGTTGCTTTCTGGGCAGGGTTGTTCTGCAGGAACGGAAACACGTTGCACCCTACCAGCGCAAACGAGAGCACCAACGTCATAAACACGTTCAAGACCGTCATAAAACGTTTCTGTAACTTTTGCATTTCTCGCCCCGATTCTGCCGATACCTCATGTCAGATGATTCCGCATGTCAAGCCCATAGTACTTTGACTATACGACTGACGAGAAACCCCACCTGTCCAAACAGATGAGGTTCACATGAACGGTGTCGTTTTATCGGTGGGTGGAAAAGGGCTGTGCGGAACAGCTTCAAACAAAAAGGCACCCGATAACGAGTGCCTTAAGAACACAAAATTGTTGAGTGCCTACAGACCAATTCGCTCTTCTAGCGCGCTTTCAATAGCTGCAAGGTCAATGAAGTTATTCAGCACAATGGTGCGCTCTTTAATTCCATCAGGGAAGTTATCAAAGAGCTCATTGGTTGTGATGTAATAATCGCCATCAGCACCCTGAACGCTACCAAGGTCGATAGTCTCAACGACAATATCTTCCCTATTCCTCTTCTGAAGGATGCTTTCAATATTCATTTTGGCAATGATTGAAGATCCAACGCCAAAACCACATACAGCAACAAGTTTCATTATTAACTCCTAAAGTGACTGGTTATGCACCAAGTACAAGCATTCTAATTGCCTTAAGCAGATACATCAAAGGCATCCACACCAACGCATAATCAATGTTGGACCAAGTCACACCAGAACCAAACATTACGCCGGTCAATGGATAGAACAGGATAGCTGCTGCAGAAGTGATTGCTCCAGTTACCAGACCTGCTGCAAGAGCACCCTTCCATCCACCAGCCTTGTTACCAAAGACGCCCATGACATTACCGTCAAAGTACATGATGATTGGGCTTGGGAAGACAATAACTGGAGCATGAAGAACAATAGTCAAAATGCAGACAAGAATTGCACCAATTGAAGATCCAAGGAAGCCAAACATTCCGCCCATTGGAGAGAATGGATAGAACGTTGGAGCGTCCAGCGCCGGAACAGCACCAGGAAGGAACTTGTCAGAAATACCCTTAAATGCTGGAACAATAGAACCAACAAACATACGTACACCCTGAAGTAGGATGACAATACCTGCAGAGAAGGTCCAAGCACGAATAACCAGCCACAAAATCCAGTTAGTAGCCTCAGGACCAGTACCAGAGAGAGCCTCGATACCCTCCTGGCCAACAGCAAGACCCATTCCAACAAAGATGATTGGCATCAAGAAGAACAGAACTACGGTGTTGTCCCTAAACATTGAAGCCCACTCAGGAAGCTTTAGCTTATCTGCGTCTTCATCTGGGTTGGAGGAACCAACAAACTTACCAACAAAGTGAGCAACAACGGAGCCTACCTGATCCATAAATCCAAGGGTAATTGCATCCTGTGTCCACTCTTTTGCAAGCTTTCTGGTAATTGCAGGAGAAAGTGCATAGTAAAGTGCGTTGAGGATTGAACCAACTGCAATAATCACAACGCTGTCATCGGTGTTCAGGATTCCTGGAAGCGTAATAGCCATGAAGCATGCGTGGAAAAGTGCAAGGTGAGCTGTCAGGTAAACATTCTTAAAGTTGTTGTTAGGAACCAACTTAACAATTACCAAGTGAAGCAGGAATGCAAACAGGAAGATCAGTACGGAATTCCTGCTGAAGCCCTCCATGGAGAGAACCATTGCGCCTGCTGCATCGTTAATAGGAAGGGTACCTGCAACTCCAAGGCTGTTATTTAATGCAGTAACTACTTCAGATAGAGAGCTGAAAATGATTCCTGCGCCAGATGAGAGGACAAGAAGGCCAATGACCGTCTTGACAACACCATCAATTACCTGCGGCAACTTTTTACGTTGAAGTAAAAGACCTACAAGCGCAAGCAAACCCATGAAGATGGTTTGATTTGTAAAAAGCTGAAATACAAAAACGTTCAAGATGTCCATACTATGCCTCCCCATTAATAACTTTAGATACGTTTAGTGCGTCTTCTTCTGTTCTTGCAGAACGGAGCAGATCAAAATTTGCCTCACTATTGAAGAAAATTACAATCTTCTGAAGAAGTCCAATATGAGACTCGTCATCTTTTGCTGCCAAAATGACAACGATATCCACAGGGTCATTGTGCTTGCTACCAAATTCGATTGGCTGCGCAAGCGTTGCAATTGAAATTGCCGTCTGATGAACTGCATCACTAGGGCGAGAATGTCCAAGCGCAAGACCAGGAGCCAGAACAATGTAAGGTCCGAGCTCGTGTATTGCTGCAATCATCTCATCAATGTAAACAGAAGTAATTGCATCGCGCTTTACTAGTGGAGCTGCAGCTACTTTAAGAGCATCCTCCCAGTCTTTAGCCTCAACGTGAAATTGAAGGTCTTCTGGATGAATCTGCAGATGAGAAATACCTTCACTCATACTAAGCTTCCTCTGCTACATATGCATGGCCGCCAAAGCCATTGCGAAGTGCTGCGGTAACCTTATTTGAGAAGTTCGCCTCACCAAGCTTTGAAGCATTTCTCTCAAACAGAGATTGGGCAATTACTGGAACCGGAACATCCTCTGCAAGAGCAGCCTCGACAGTCCACTTTGCCTCGCCAGATGCATCCACAATTCCCTTAAAGTCCTTAAGGTTGGGATGTACTCTGAGCTGTTCTTCAATTAAATCAATTAACCATGAACGAATAACGGAACCGTTCTGCCAGTTGCGAGCAACCTGAGCCAAGTCATAATCAAACGGAGCCTTTTGCATAACAGCAAAACCTTCGCCGATTGCCTCCATCATTCCGTATTCAATTCCGTTGTGAACCATCTTCATAAAGTGTCCAGCACCTGCAGGGCCTACGTAGTCGCAGCCGTTTTTAACAGCAACGGATTCAAAGACATCTTTGAGATACTCGTAAGCGCTCTGATCTCCACCAGCCATCAAGCAAGCGCCATAACGAGCACCCGAGGTACCTCCAGAAGTTCCAAGGTCAAGGAACCTTACTCCAAGGTTAGAAGCCTCTTCTCCATGCCTGATGGAGTCCTTATAGTTTGAGTTACCCGCATCAATAAGGATGTCATCCTTTTCAAGCAGCGGAAGAACCTGAGAAATTGTTGATTCAGTTGCCTCTCCAGAAGGAACCATCATCCAAATAACTCTTGGTGTTTCCAGCGCTTCAACAAGCTCTGCTAAAGACTGAACAAAAGAAATACCGTGCTTCTCTACTTCCTGACGGGCATCGTCGGAAACATCAAAGCCTTTAACTTCTACTCCGTTATCTTTGAGATTCAAGGCAAGGTTGAAGCCCATCTTTCCCAGTCCGACTAATCCAACTTTCATGTTCCTTCTTTCGACGAACTTTCTGTAAGAATTACTATAAAAATAATTTTCTACTAGTCAATATTAAAAAAGAAAAAATTTTTTCTTTTCTTTTAGTGGTAAATTTTTTAAAGTAGAAGGTGTCTTATTTCATCGTTTAGCTTTGATTTGAGGAGAATCTCATGGAGTCTTCATACCGCGTAAGGCTTAAATCGTTTGAGTCTTCGCTTTCTAAAAAAGAAAAAATGATAGCTTCCTATATTTCTTCTCATTCACGCGCGGCTTCGCAAATGACCATTAACGAGATGGCACAGACCCTTGGAATGGCCGATTCCACGATTTTTAAATTCACTAGAAAACTTGGCTATACAGGATTCAAGGATTTTCACAATGCACTGATTTCTGAAGAATTTGATCCTGCAATTTCAATTCATGAAAACATTTCTGACACCTCTTCCCCACTGGGCGTAGCTGTCAGTGTATTTAACTCCTCAATTGACTCCCTCAGTCACACGAAAGAGATGCTTGAGTCCGAGAATCTTGAAGGCGCAGTTAGCTTGATTGTTTCCAGCAAAACTGTGTTTCTTTTTGGACTTGGTGGAAGCAATATTATTGCTGCAGACGCCTATCACAAGCTGCTCAGATCGCCTCTCAACGTAAAATACGCGTCCGATTATCACCTGCAGCTCATGGAGGCCAGCCGAGCCACAAAAGATGACTGTGCAATCATTTTCTCTCACACCGGTAGATGTAAAGAGGCTATTCAACTTGCCGATTTATTCCAGCAAATTGGCGGTCGTGTGTTAGTCATTACCAGTGATAGAAATTCTCCTCTGGCGAGAAGAGCGGATGTCACGTTACTGACTATCTCAGAGGAAACATCATTTAGATCAGAGTCTCTGGCATCAAGAATTGTTCAGTTAGCTCTTATCGACTCTCTGTACACGTCAGTAATGCTTGCAAATCCACGTAAATCCAAGAGCTCGCTACAGAGTATTCGTGATGCGATTGAGCTGACGAGATAGCTTTTAATAGACTCGCCATACAAACGAATAAGCGTCCCTTGTACGAGGTATCTATAAGGTACTTTCGAATATCTTTTACATGCGTTTATCGATTTCTTATAGCTGTTAAATTCCAAACATCCTATTATTAAAAGGTCTAATCATTCAAATCCTTATCCAAGGGGAATCATGAATAAACAGCAGCTTTCTACGAAAATTTGGTCCGCCGCAAACGTGATGCGTGGAAAAGTAGATGCAAATGATTACAAAGACTATTTACTTGGACTTATCTTCTATAAATATCTTTCAGAAAATGAAGAGAAATTCCTGGTTTCTAACCAACTTCCAGAGTCTGAATTCGAGAGCTTTCTTATTGAAGAAGATGAAAACTCTGTTGATTATCTTCAGCAAAACATTGGATATTTCATTTCTTACAAAAATTTATTCTCCACATGGATAAAAATGGAGAATGAGTTCTCAGTAGATAATCTTCATACTGCTTTGAGTGCGTTTAACCGCTATTTTTCCAAAAACCATAATAAAATTTTTAACAATATCTTTAATGCGCTCGAAACTGGCCTAAGCAAGCTGGGAACAAACACTAGCCAGCAGACAAAAGCATGTTATGACTTAATCCATCTTGTCAATGTAATTCCTGTTGAAAATTACGATGTGCTTGGCCATGTTTACGAAGATCTAATCAGAAACTTTGCTGAAACTGCAGGCAAGAAATCTGGTGAGTTTTATACTCCACATGAGGTTTCTCTTCTTATGTCAGAGATTATCGCTACTTCATTTAAAGAAAAAGAAAACATTCAAATTTACGACCCAACATCAGGATCTGGCTCTCTTCTCATTCACATTGGAGAAGCCGCAAAAAGATATGGAATTGAGCCTAACTCGATTCAATACTACGCACAAGAGCTTAATCAACAGACATATAACATCACTCGTATGAATCTTGTAATGCGAGATATTTCTCCCTCAAATATCATTACCAGAAACGACGACACTCTCGCAGCAGACTGGCCATTCTTTGACGAGAACGATCCTGAAAACACCTACGATCCGCTTTACGTAGACGCTGTAGTATCTAACCCCCCTTATTCCGCTAATTGGGATCCGGAGAATAAGGAATTAGACCCTCGTTTTGCTGACTACGGTTTAGCTCCTAAATCAACAGCAGATTATGCATTCCTGTTGCACGGACTATATCACCTTAATCCTCAGGGTCTTATGACCATCGTTCTACCACACGGCGTTCTATTCCGTGGAGGTTCCGAAGGACTTATTAGAGAAAGATTGATTGAGAAACGTCAAATTGAAGCAATTATCGGTCTTCCTGCTGACATTTTCTTTGGCACCGGAATTCCAACCATTATTATGGTTTTAAGTAAGCGCGTTAGACATGATGATGGAATCTTGATTATTGACGCTTCTAAGAACTTTATTAAAGATGGAAAGAAAAATCGACTTCAAGCATCGGATATCAAGCGTATTTCAGATGCCGTAAAAGAAAGAAAAGATATCGAGAATTTCTGTCGAGTAGTATCTCTCGAAGAAATCCGAGCTAATGACTACAACCTAAATATTCCTCGCTATGTTGACACTTCCACTAAGCCAGAGTCTTGGGATATCTATGCTTCAATGTTTGGTGGAATTCCAGTAAACGAACTTAACGAACTTGATAAATTCTGGAAAGTTTTCCCATCTCTCCAAGCTGATTTATTTGAATCAAACACTGGCTCCACTTTAAACCTTAAAAATGAAAACATCAGAGAAGTAGTAGAGAACAATTCTGATGTTGTTAACTACAAAGAACGCTATAAACAAGCCCTATCTTCTTTTGATTTGTGGCTATCTGAAGAACTTTTGGAAGAGCCTACTCTTGTGAATCGCTCTACAGAAGAAGACCAAATTGCAAAAGAACTATTTAATAGGCTTGAGGGAATTCCATTAGTTGACAAATACGATGCTTATCAACAGTTAGATAATGCATGGACCATTATCAATTCTGATTTGGAAGAGATTATTGAAAAGCAATCTTTAGAAATTGCCCGAACTGTTGAGCCTCTTATAGTCGAGAAGAATAAGAAAGAGGTTCAAGAAGGATGGCAAGGAAGAACCATTCCATTCGAACTTGCTCAGCAAGAACTACTTGCTGATGATCTTTTAGCAATTAAATCACTCAATAATCGTCTCGATGCCATTTCATCAGAGCTAGATGAGATTTTTGAATCTCTCACAGAGGAAGAGCATGCTTCAGAAATTACAAATGACGCCGAAGATAGCTTCAACAAATCTGCATTTAACAAGTATCTAAAGACAGCTGATACATCAGAAGGTACTCTTGGTTCAAAAATTAAAAAAGCAAATAAGCTTGTTACAGAAGAAAAGCAGATTGGAAAACAGATTAAAGAGCTTTCTTCTGAACTTGATAACAAAACAATTGCACTAATCCAGAACCTAACGGATGAACAAATAAAGAATCTTCTTGAAAAAAAGTGGATAACCCCTCTTATGACTTCAATCCTCGCTCTTTCTAATAACGCCATAGAAAATCTGGTTGCTAGCGTAGCCTCTTTACACAAGAAATATGACACTTCCCTATTGGATCTTGAAAACGAAATTCAATCTACTGAACTTGATCTTTGCGAAAGCTTGGCTCAATTAACAGGAAACGATGCCGATATGCAAGGTATTGCCGAACTTATTTCTCTTCTTGGCGGTGAGAAATAACAATGTCATCTGAAAAATCATTGACACCTCAAATAAGATTCAAAGGATTCACTGAAGCTTGGGAACAGCGTAAGCTAGGCGATATTGCTACTAAGCAAACTTCAAAAAATACCAATTCGATTATACGAGAGCCTTTTACTAACTCCGCAGAACAAGGTGTTGTTAGTCAATATGACTATTTTGATCATGGTATTACAAACGTTGCCAATATCAGTAATTATTTTGTAATTTGTCCAAATGATTTTGTGTACAATCCGCGTATATCAGTTACTGCTCCATGTGGGCCTATTAATAGGAATCGCCTGAATAGATCTGGTATTATGTCTCCACTTTACACGATATTTAGAACTAACCAATGTATCGACGTAACTTATCTTGAATATTACTTTAAGACAAAAAAGTGGCATCCATTTATGTTTTTAGAGGGAAACACAGGAGCGCGATCTGATAGATTTTCTATATCCGATTCAACGTTTTTTAAAATGCCAATACAAATCCCCTCTAAAGCAGAGCAAAAACTAATTTCAAAGCAACTTGAAGCGTTGAGCAACCTTATTACCCTTCACCAGCGTAAGTTAGATGCTCTAAAAAAGATTAAATCTGCACTACTCGAAAAGATGTTTCCAAAAGATGGCTCTAACATTCCAGAAATTCGTTTTACTGGATTCGCTGAAGCTTGGGAACAGCGTAAGTTTTTAACAATCTATCGAAAAAACGACGAGCGCAACGATGCTGGACTAAGTGCGGATAAAACGCTGTCTGTCGCAACAATGACATTTAATTGCGATGGAAATGGGGCTAGTGCTGAGTCTCTTCCAAACTATAAGAGACTCAGAATCGGAGATGTTGCTTTTGAGGGGCATACTAATAAGGAATTCTCTTTTGGTCGATTCGTTCTTAATGATGCTGGTGACGGAATTATGTCTCCAAGATTTACTTGCTTAAGACCAATAACAAAACAAGATTATTCTTTTTGGAAACATTACATTCATAGCGAAAAAGTCATGAAAGAAAAACTCGTAAATTCGACAAAAAGCGGAACAATGATGAATGAACTTGTCGTCGAAGATTTTCTGAACGAAAGTATTCTTATTCCGTCTTTGGAGGAACAAAAGAAAATTGGATTTATCTTCAAATCTCTTACAAACTTAATCACCCTTCACCAGCATAAGTTAGATGCTCTAAAAAAGATTAAATCAGCACTACTTGAAAAGATGTTTGTATAGTCAATTCGTCTTATTGTTCACATTCCGAAAGAAGGACTCATGGAGCCAGTAATTTTTACTAGCGAAGAAGCATTTGAGAATTCTGTAATAGACAATCTTAGACAGCATGGTTGGGGTCACGAGCCAGTACTCAGATACCCCACTGAAGAAGACTTAGTAAATAACTGGGCAAATATTCTCTTTAAGAACAACAATGAGATTGATCGTTTAAACGGACAAAAACTCACGCCTAGTGAAATGCAGCAGATCATTGACCAGCTTGTTGCACTGGGTTCTCCTCTTGCAAGAAATGCTTTCATCAATGGTAAGACACTTACCATCAAACGTGATAATCCAAATGATGTACTTCACTATGGAAAAGAAGTTAGCCTAAAAATCTTTGATCAACAGCAAATAGCGGCGGGCCAAAGTGTTTATCAAATAGTCCAACAACCAAAATTCAACGCTCGAAACAGTATTCTTCCCAATCGACGTGGCGATTTAATGCTTCTCATTAATGGAATGCCTGTCATCCACATTGAGCTCAAGAAATCGAACGTCGCAATAACACAAGCAGTCGATCAGATTAGAAAATACATGCATGAGGGAGTTTTTACCAAGATCTTCTCTCTTGTTCAAATCTTTGTGGCTATGAATCCTGCTGAGACAGTTTATTTTGCCAATCCAGGTACCTCAGATGCATTTAATCCTTCTTTCCAATTCCACTGGGGAGACTTTAACAATAATCCAGTAAATGATTACCGAGAGGTCATTTCCAGCTTACTTTCAATTCCTATGGCTCATCAACTTGTAGGCTTCTATACCATCGCTGACGGCGGAGATGGTGTTCTAAAGGTCATGCGCAGTTATCAGTTCAATGCTGCCCAACAAATTACTTCTGTAGTCAGAAGTCATGATTGGAAAAGAAAGAACCAGCGTGGTGGCTATATTTGGCATACTACAGGCTCTGGAAAAACAATGACCAGCTTCAAATCTGCTCAACTAATCGCAGACTCTGGAGATGCTGATAAAGTCTTTTTCATTATGGACCGTATCGAACTTGGAGTTCAGTCTTTAAATGAATATAGAAACTTTGCTGGAGGAGCTTTAACCGAACAGCAGAGAAAGAAAACTGTTCGAGGAACAGAAGACACTCGTGAACTCCGCAAAGCTTTAACCGATAAAAATTACGACGGTAAATTAATTGTTACTTCAATCCAAAAAATGGATAATATTTGTGCGAAAAAGTTTTTAACAGAATATGAGCTTGAATACCTTAAAGCACAACGCATTGTTTTTATTATCGACGAGTGCCATCGCTCAACGTTTGGTGATATGCTGTCTAATATCAAAGATACATTTCCTTATGCTTTATTCTTTGGATTTACTGGAACCCCTATACAGTTAGAGAATGAAAAGAAAAACAGTACAACAGCCACTTTATTTGGCAATGAACTCCATCGATACAGTATCGCAGATGGTATTAGAGATGGAAATGTCCTTGGTTTCCATCCATACAAAGTTTCAACTTTCAAAGAAAAAGACTTAAGGGAAAACGTTTGCTTGATGAAAGTCAAAGCAAAATCTATTGAAGAGATGAGAAGTAATCCCGAAAAAAGCAGGACGTACGACGAACTTTTCTCGTCCCTTCCAATGTGTTCGATTGAAGATACTGGAGGCAACAAGATTCGTGGAATCGAAGATGAGATTCCTTCGTCCCAATACAACTCTGACAAACACCGCCGTGCTGTAGTTGAAGACATTTTAGATAATTGGGATAACACAACTAATGGCGGCAAATTCCATGCCATGTTAGCCACTTCATCAATTCCAGAAGCAATAGAATACTACCGACTATTTAAAGAGCTTAAACCTACGTTAAAAGTTGCACTGCAGGTAGATGCAAATATTGATAACGAAGAAGGCGCAATCTTCAAAGAAGATGGCCTTGTTGAGTCCTTAATGGATTACAACCGAATCTATAACAAAAACTTTAAGCTTGGAGACGATTACGGATTTTATCGCAAAGATGTTGCCGCACGCTTGTCACATAAAGACCACTACACAGGCATACAAAATAAACCAGAAGAACAGCTCAACCTGTTAATTGTTGTGAGTCAAATGCTTACAGGATTTGATTCTAAATGGGTAAACACCCTGTTCCTCGATAAGATCTTAGTTTACGAAAACATTATCCAGGCGTTCTCTCGTACAAACAGGCTCTTTAACATCCATGAGAAACCTTTTGGAACAATTCGTTATTATCGCAAGCCCAACACAATGGAAAAGAACATTGAACAGGCTTTTGATTTATATTCAGGAAATCGTCCTAAGGGATTATTCGTTGATAATCTTGATGTCAACCTACGCGGAATGGATCAAAAATACCTAGAAATCCAATCCATATTTGAGACAAATGATATTCCAGACTTTGGTCATCTTCCAGAAAGCGTCGAAGTGAAGGGCAAGTTTGCAAAGACTTTTAGAGAATTTTGTAACTATCTAGAAGCTGCAAAAATTCAGGGCTTTAGGTGGGATAAACTGCTTCCTTCTGACTATGGTTACAGCAGTAACGAACCTCTTGCCTGTGATGAACAAACTTATCTTAAGCTCGTGCAACGTTACAAAGAGCTCTCTCAGCGAACTGATTCTGGTGATACTCCAGAATATCCTTTTGATATTGATACTTATATAACCGAAATGCATACAGAAGCTATTGATTCTGGTTATATGAATTTTCACTTCAATAAATGGATGCTTGCTCGTGAAAAAGGCGCTGAAGAAGATCGTGCACTACAAGAGCTTCATCAAGCTTATGCATCTCTTAGCCAAGAAGACCAAAAGTATGCCGATGTGTTCATTTCTGATATTCAATCAGGATCAATTGACGTTGAGCCTGGTAAATCATTCCGCGACTATGTAACGGAATATAGGCAAAACGCAGAAAACCAGCAGCTAAATCAATTCTGTGACCGATATGGAATTGATAAAAAATTGTTAGTACAAATTTTGAGCAGCAGAAGTTCTCAACTTGATATTAATGAGTTTGGGCGCTTTGACAAGCTGAAGAAATCTGCTGACTTTGCTAAAACAAAGGCATATTTTGAAGATAAGTTAGGTCATGAGCTTAGTCCAATTCATGTAAATATGAATCTCGATAGAGAATTACGTGCATTTATTAAAGATGGTGTTATGAATTAGTCCCTAGTTCCCAAGCAGATGGATTCCATCTGCTTGGGAACAGCGTAAGTTGGGCGATATTGCGCAAAGGATTACACGTAAAAATACCGAAAACGAATCAAATCTTCCCCTTACTATTTCAGCTCAATATGGCTTAGTTGACCAGAGAACATTTTTTAATAATCAAGTTGCTAGTAAGGATTTGACTGGATATTACCTACTGTATAAGGGAGAATTTGCTTATAACAAAAGTACTTCTAATGGAAGTCCTTGGGGTGCCATTAAATGCTTAAATAGGTATGAAAAGGGCTGCGTATCAACTTTATATATCTGTTTTAGACTTGATAATACGGACTCAAATTTTATTGTTTCTTATTATGAAGCTGATAGGTGGCATAAAGCTATTCAAATGATTGCAGCAGAAGGTGCACGCAATCATGGTTTACTTAATATCGCGCCTGATGATTTCTTTAATACAGAGCTTACAATTCCACTTGATGTTATTGAACAACAGAGGCTTGGGTTGCTATTTGGAAGACTTGACCACCTTGTCACCCTTCACCAGCGTGAGCATTTTTAAGTTAGATAAGACCAGATAATGAACGCATGACTAAATCGATATCTTGGTTCTCGAGCTCTTGGATAATATGTAAGTACGTTTTCTGGGTCGTTGTCATACTTGCATGACCAAGACGCCTTGCAACACTAGCGATAGAGACACCAGCAAACAATAAGATTGATGCATGAGTGTGCCTAAGCCCATGTATCGTAATGACAGGTATTTCAGCTTCTGAACATCGTCTTTCAAGAACAGAATTGATTGTAGAGTTGTAGACCTTACCATGTACAAATATAGGCTGGTCTTTTGGCAAGAATTTAATCAGCTCAGAAAACTGGACTATTATTTGCCAATCTATTTGGACTTTTCTGACTGATGATTTGTTTTTAGTCGCTGTGAAGCCACCGTTATTTTTATAGTCCCAAGTTTTTGAAACAGAGAGTGCTTGTTTAGAGAAGTCGAAGTCATTAGGAGTAATTGCTAAGGCTTCAGAAAATCTAAGTCCTGTTTTTGCGATTAATAGAATTAACCAGTCCCAATCTGGAATTGGCCCAAGTCGTAAAGACGAAAGAAGCTTATGTAGTTCAAATTGATTCAAGTACTTTTGATGCTTTTGCCTGGGAGTTTTACCTTTAATCACTGCTTTTCGTGTTGGATCTCTATCAATCAGGCCATCATCGACTGCATCAAGTATTGCTCCTTTAAGCTGATGATGAAAATCCATGGTTGTTTGACGTTCATGAAAAACGGCGTATTCGTTCAACAATGCTTGATAGGTTTGTCTATTTAGCTCTTCGAGCTTCATTGAAGGAGCAATCCTTTGTATCCACTTAGCAGATAAAAGATATTTATTCATCGTAACTTGACGAATCGCACCTTCTTTATAAGTAGAAATCCAGTCCTTATAGTAATCATAAAAGAACTCTTCTTTTGTGGCTTGCATAGAGCCACCCTCCTTTCAGGCAAGCTCACGCTGGTCATTTAAGCTTACGCTGGTGAAGGGTGATTAACGAATTAAGACGAGAGAAAGTCAACCCAATTTTTTGTTGCTCTAAAGCATTTGTAGTCTTTACTAATGTTTTCTCGATTGTTTGCTTGGAAAGACTGGGTAAGCCAGTTGATTCATTTTTGCTTTTCCAATCTACATTTAAAAATAGGCAAAGAGTAAATTGCAAGTCAGCATTATTAATAGGAATCGAATAAAACAGCGTGTCAATAGTCCAAAATGGAGCTTTAAGAATATAGGGACAGTCAATAGTTCCTTTACGACCGATTCCAATTGCATCTTGGTTATAAGAGAGTGCTTGAGAGACACTAGTCATATATCCGCCAGTTCCATAAACTGGGATAGGTCCTGCCTCAAGGTATTTATAGTCTTTACCACCATTGATGCTGACAATTTGGCTTAGCTTACGCTGTTCCCAAGCGGGAGCAAAAATATTATCTTTAGTGCTGTAAATTCATTGTTAGTCTTAACAGGGATGATGCAGCTACCTTAACTCTCCCTTGTGCCCGTAAACACAAAGTCTCGGTTAGCAATGTGGGCGATGCCTTGAATGGTGTCACCCTCAACGGAGCCGCCGACGGCAAAGATAACGGGACCCACAAAAGACTCAAGCTTGCCGCCAAAGGTAAACGAGCTGTCGTTAACCTTGCCGTTCTCAATATCAATCTGAACACCCATGGCAGTCAGAGAGCCAGTGAGTTTCTCGCCAGAGGTAATGAGAACAGCGGTACCCTCTTTGGCTCCAACGGGAGAATCCATTTGAATCTTGTATGTTCCGTCGATCATGATGCCTCTATTCTGTCCAGGCGTTGTAACTGGTGTTTTATTGGGTTGCAGCCGATGGTTTTTTGAAGCTCGGTTTGATGACTACACTTAAACCAGCTGCTGGTGGTACGCCTCTATTCTACCCAAGAACGGTGAGGGATAGATGTGGTTTCTCGCCAGAGGGTAATTTGTAGGTTTTGAATAGAAGTCGAAAATTTTGCGAACGAATGTTTGACGAAAACTTTCTGGGGTATAGAGACGGTAAATAATTCGCGTGGCATTTCTCGCCGCGCTTGTAGAAAGGAACGTCCTATGGACATTTCACAGGTTAAAAAAGTTGTAGTTGCTGGCGGCGGCGTGCTGGGCAGCCAGATTGCATTCCAGACCGCTTATCGCGGCTACGAGACCACCATTTG
>ERZ773061.352-NODE-352-length-19222-cov-9.654249_pt1 | contig 19222 bp, 3 predicted proteins | sample MGYA00580627_ERZ773061 | MGnify/ENA primary metagenome ERZ773061 (study PRJEB29015, sample SAMEA2738119) | human oral metagenome | biome: human oral; feature: human-associated habitat; material: saliva | place: China | collected 2223 ...
GATCAATTTACACTTCTCCTCTATCCTTCTCACTATATTATACCATTTTCAAAAAAGAAAAGAACCTGAGATGTTGAATCTCAAGTTCTTTATTAGGCTGAATCAATCACCGTTTGAAAGAAAGCCTGAATTATTCTTCGTCTTTTCTTTTCTTACGAGCAATCAATCCGAATCCACTCAAGGCTCCTAGAAGTCCAAGTGCTGCAAGGCTAGAGTGTGCTTCTGTACCTGTATTTGGAAGTTCACGTTGACCATCCATATACTGTGGTGTAGCAGGCTCTGCTGGTTGTTCTGGTGTCACTGGAGCTACTGGCTGTTCAGGAGTCTCAGGTGTCACTGGAACTGGATTTGGTGCAGGACTAGGTTCTGGTTGAGGCGCTGGAGCTGGAGCTGGATTTGGTTGTGGTTGTGGAGTTGGTATATTACCACCTCCGCCACCATTGTTACCACCACCATTATTTGGTGTAGGAACAGGAATGTACTTAATTGGCGTATCTTGAGTTGGATCTGCCGGTACATCCGGTACTTCATATCCTTTCGTTGGATCGTTTGGATCAACTGGTTTCAATGGATTTCCATTTGGATCTACAGGGATAAATCCTGGTACGTAAGGTACTTTTGGTTTATCTGTTCCTGGTTTAGTTGGATCTGTTGGATCGTTTGGATATGGAGTTGGTGGAACATTTGTTTGTCCCTCTGGCAATCTTGGAATCCAAGAACCAAGTTTAGCATACACTACAGTTTGCGTAATGTTTTTACCTGCTTCTGCTTTGATATCTTCTTGTGATTCTTTAATATCTCCACCACGAGCGATGTAACCATCTACTTTAGGTAACTTGTTACCATTTAGGATAGTATCATTACCTTCTACTGTCCATTCACCATATGTGATTTCTCCAGTTACTAGGTTCACTTTCGCAGTACGTTTAAACTTAATTGTTTCAGTGTGAGTAGCTGCTACTTCTTTTCCATTGTGATCTACATAAGTGATCGTACGAGTTGCAGATGATTCTGTAACTAAATCTTTCACTGTATCAGGCCATACTGGACTGTTTGGATCTTCAGGGAACACTGGTTTACCTGGTTCTGGAGTTGATGGTGTTACTGGTTTCAGTGGGTTGTTTGGACCTACTGGTTTCGTTGGATCTGTTGGTACCTGTGGTTTATCAGGGCTGTTTGGATCTGTTGGCACGATAAGTGGAGTAACTTTAACGTTGAAGATTTGATCTTTATCTTTATCTTTGTCGAATACTCTATCTGTATCTGCTGAAGGGTAATCATTGCTTGTTACAATGTAACCTTTCTTAACAAGTTCTTTGATCTTATTTTCAACTTCTCCAGACTTAGTGAATTTAGATCCTGATTCACCGTAATCTACTGCTGGATCAGATACTACTTTACCGTTGTTATCTACGAAGTTAGTGATAGCTTTTTGTTTATCATTTTCGTAAACGATTGGTGTATCCGTACTTGGACTTGTCGGTACTGGTGGCACTTCATATCCTTTAGATGGATCTTTTGGATCCACTGGTTTCAACGGTACAAGTGGGTTAGTATTTGGATCCACTGGTTTCGTTGGGTCTTGTGGAACTTTTGGTGTTGTTCCTGGGATATGAGGAATTACTGGTACTTTCGGACTATTTGGATCTGTAGGATCTGTTGGTTTCGTTGGACTTGGTGGTACAACTTTACCTGGATCTTGTGGATCGTTATCGTAAGGCGTTGGAGTTGGTGGAGTTACACCATCCGGTACTTTCGGTACAAGTTTTCCAACTGGTACGTAAACTACTTTGATATTTTCATCTTTAGAGTTTTCAGTTAATCCTGTAGTTTCAGCTACTTCTTTTTGAGCTGGATCTTTCAGAACGTATCCTGGAACTACTGGTGATGGTACAGCTTCAAACTTGTTATCACCATTTACAGGAGTCCATTTACCATATTCGATAGTACCTGTAACAACGTTAATCTTAGCTTCACGAGTGAAGGTTACTTTGTCAGTTACATCAGATGTAGATTTGTTTCCATCTTTGTCTGTGTACTCAACTTTGTTTCCATCTTTGTCCACGTATGAAATTGTACGGTTTACATGTTTAGTTGTGTCTAATGACTTAATTAACTCTTCCGTCCATTTTGGTCCATCTGGGTTATTTGGATCGATTGGTTGTCCTGGTTTAGGAGTATTTGGATCGTTCGGATTAGTTGGGTCAAATGGTTTAATTGGCTCAACGTGTGGTGTAACTGTAACTACGAAGCTTTGGTCAACTTTCGTATCCTTATCGTAGTTCTTATCAGTAGCTGTTGTGAATCCATCGGTCACTAGGTCATATCCAAGTTCTTTCAACTCAGCAAGTTTTGTAGCTGTTGAGTAGTTGATTGGTTCACCAGATTTACCTTCTAGTTCATCAGTGTGAAGAACTGTGTTTGTTCCTGCAACAACATACTTAACTGTTGCTTTTTGAGTATCTTTTACATACTCGATTACAGTATTTTCTGTTGGTGTCTTAGGTGTTGGTGGTACATATCCTTTAGATGGATCTGCTGGATCTACTGGTTTCAGTGGATTACCATTTGGATCCTTTGGAGTTGTTCCTGGGATATGTGGAATCACTGGAACACTAGGTTTATTTGGATCGTTTGGAGTTATTGGATCATTTGGATCTACAACTTTTCCTGGATCTTTTGGATCGTTTGGATATGGAATTGGATCGATTGGTGTTTCACCATCTGGTACTTTCGGAGTCCATGTTCCAACTGGTATGTACTCTACTTTGATGTTCTCATTATCAGATTTAGGTGTTAATCCTGTTGTTGCTGCTACTTCTTTTTGAGCTGCATTTTTCAGAACATATCCTGGAACTACTGGTGATGTTACTTTATCAAATGTAGTGTCATCATTTACAGCCTTCCATCCACTATCTGTATCCGTTGCTGGAACATCAGCTTTACCGTCACCGTTTGTATCGTATCCTACTAATGAACCGTCTTTTGGATTTACAATTGCTGTACGTGTAAAGTTTACTTTATCAGTAACTTTTGGAGCTTTAGTTGGTGATACTTCTTCATCAGTACCAGCTTTAACGTAAGTAATTGTACGAGTTACTGTCTTAATGTTGTTTAGTTTATTAAGAGCATCTTCAGTCCATTTTGGTCCATCTGGTTTGTTTGGATCGATTGGATCTCCTGGTTTAGGATTCTTCGGATCTTCTTTAGGATTTTGTGGATTTGTTGGTGTTACTGGAATTGGTTTAGCTACTGTCACGTAGTAAACTTGTGAAACTCCGTTTTCACCTTTATCATCAACGCTATCGAATTCTCCGTCTTTTCCTGGGTATTCAGCTTGACCTGCTTTATTTGGAACTACACTGTATCCAGATTTTTCTAATTCTGTAACAATCTTAGCGACTTCACCTGCTTTAGTGAATTTAGATCCTGCATCTCCTGCTTCTGCGAATGAAGTATGAACTGCATTACCATCTTCATCTACGAAGTGAACGATTGCTACTTGAGAACCATCTTTAGCATAAACAATGTTAGTGTCTTGTGTTGGATCTGTTGGTACTGGTGGTACTTTATATCCGTCTTCTGGTTTACCTGGTGTTACTGGCTCTAATGGCTTACCAGTAGATGGGTCTAATGGTGTTACTCCAGGGATGTGAGGAATCACTGTTGTTGGTGTTCCTGGTCTTGTTGGATCCGTTGGATCTTTCGGATATACCTTAGCTGTTGTATCAGTTCCTGGTGGTACTGTTACTCCATGTGGTACTACTGGCACATATGAACCAAGTTTCTTGTACACTACTACTTCTGTAATATCACCTGAGGTCTCTGTTACTTCTTTAGCTGGTACAGTTGCTCTGTCCACAATGTAACCTTCGATTGTTGGTGATGTTACTTCTTCGAATGTTTGTTTAGCTGGCGTCCAGTTTCCAAACGTAATCTTACCTGTTACAGGATTGATTGTTGCTGAACGTTTGAATGTTAACGTCTTCTCTTTCTTATCAGCTACTGAAGTTAGGTTGCTATCTTCAACTGCTGTTCCATCTGAGTAAATGTAGTTGATTGTACGTTTAACGTCTTCTGTACGTCCTTCTTCTAACTCTTTGATTAACTCTGGAGTCCATTTTGGTCCATTTGGATTATTTGGATCGATTGGAGTATCTGGAGTTGGAGTTACATCGTCTGGTGTAACTGGAATTTCTTTAACAGTTACTAGTACTTTGTACTCTTGGTTAGTAGTTACATCTGAATCAAATGTTCCGTTTTCTGGGTATCCATTTTCTACTACTGTGTATCCTTTAGCTTTCAAAGCGTTGATTGTGTCTGTTACAGATTGTCCTTTTGTGAAGGTTTTTCCTGTATCTCCTGTATCAACGATTGATGTTGCTACTGCACCTTTTTCTGTTTTATCAGTTGCACTGTTAACTTCAATGAAGTGTGTTACCGCAACTTGTGATCCATCTTTAACGTACGTGATTGTAGTGTTTTGAGTTGGATCTGTTGGTACTGGTGGCAAGTCATATCCACCATTTGGATTTTTCTTCAATGGTGTTCCATCTGGTCCTACTGGAGTTGTTCCAGGGATTTCAGGAATTGTTGTAGTTGGTGTAGTTGGAGTTCCTGGTCTTGTTGGATCTTCTGGAGTCGCATTTGGATATGGTTTTGGTGTCTTATCGAAGTCCGCTGGAGGTGTTACACCTGCTGGAACTACTGGCACATATGAACCAAGTTTGCGGTAGATAATTGTTTCTTCTGTATCTTTATCTGTCGCTCCTACATTAGCGTTTGCTGTAGATGTTTTCGCTGAAGCAATGTATCCATCTTTCGCAGGTGTGTCTACTGCAGCGAATGCTTTCGTATCTGGTGTCCAGTTACCGTATTCAAGGATTGCTCCTGTTACTGCATCAATCTTAGCCGTACGTGTAAATGTCACTGTTTGTACGTTGTCTGCAATACCTGCATCTGATCCGTCTTCAAGTTTGTAGTGAACTGTGTGAGTTACTTCTTCGATTAATCCTAATTCTTTCAATGTACGTTTCTTAGGATCGTTTTCTACTACTTTATTTGGATCTGGATTTTCACCTGGATTTACTGGATTTGGATCAACGTTTGTAGTTGAAGGGTTGTACACTACTGTTTCAACGATATCTTCATCTGTTGCATTAACACCTGTCTTAGCTTCTACTACAGCTTTAGTTGGTGTGTAGTTAGCTAATTCTGGTTTTTCAGTTCCAGTTGGAGATGTTACTGGTTTAAATTCAGTACCATTCGTCGCTGTCCATGGAGCTGCTTCTTTAGTTGTTGCATTTCCACTAGCGTCTAAGTAAGTTACTTCTCCAGTTACAGCATTGATTTTCGCTTTACGTGTGAATGTTAATGTTTCTTTCACTGAATCTGCAGCTTTAGAACCGTCATTCTTCACGTAGTTGATTGTACGTGTAACTGTTTCAACTAATCCTAATTCTCCATAAGTACGTCCTTTTGGATCGTTTGGTACTTTATCCTCAGGTTTTGGCGTTACTGGTGTTTCAGGGTCACGCGGAGTCGTTGGATTTTCTGGAGTTGGATTTGTTGGATCCACTGGTTTGTTGTTTGGATCTACTGGTTTAGTTGGATCTACTGGAAGTTCTTTAGCTTTGAACGTTACAGTAAATTCTTGATCCGTAGATGCATCTTTATCAAACACTTTATCTGCTGCTTCTGTAGGATATTCTTTTTCAGTCGCATTTACGTTAGCTACTTTTTCATATCCACGAGCTAGGATAGCGTTGATTGTTGCTGTTACATCTGCATCTTTCGTGAAGTTTGTACCTTCATCGCCTGAGTCTACTACAGATGCTGCTAATCCATTTCCATTAACATCTACGAATTTCGTAACTGCTAATTGCGAACCATTCTTAACATACACGATAGGTGTATCTTGAGTTGGATCTGTTGGAAGATCTGGAACTTTATATCCGCCATTTGGATCTTTTTCTAATGGTTTACCGTTTGGTCCATATGGTGTGTATCCTGGTACTTCAGGAATCACTGGCGTTGTTGATCCATTAGGTTGAGTTGGATCCGTTGGTTTTGCTGGATCTGGTTTTAATACTCCACTTGGATCTTGCGGATTATTTGGATACGGTGTATCAGTTGCTGGTGTTAATGGTGTAACTCCTGCAGGGATTTGCGGTTTAATGCTTCCTGCTTTCTTATAAACAACTTTATGAGTGATGTCATTATCAGTTGCTACTACTGTTTCACCTGTAATTGTTTTTTGATTTGAATCTAACAATACGTAATTATCAATCACTGGAGAGTTCACAGTATTGAATGTATCTGTTGTTGCTGGAGTCCATGGTGCTAATTCTTTCGTAGTAGCATTTCCATTCGCGTCTAAGTAAGTCACTTCTCCAGTTACAGCATTAATTTTCGCATTACGTGTAAATGTTAAAGTCTTAGTTCTTTCATCTTTTGCAGTTCCAAGTTTATCTTCTTCAACTTTTGTTCCATTATCGTATACGTAATCAATTGTACGAGTAACTTGTTCAACTAATCCTAATTCTCCATAAGTACGTCCTTTAGGATCATTTGGTACTGGATCTGTTGGTTTTGGTGTTACCGTAGTTTCTGGATCACGTGGTTTGTTTGGAGTTGTTGGATCTGTTGGATCTACTGGTTCATTATTTTTATTTACTGGTTTTGTTGGTACAACTGGAAGTTCTTTCGCTTTCACAATGACATAGTATTGTTGGCTAGGTACTTTCTCATCAGCTGCTCCAGTTGCTTTATCACTTACAGCGTCAAATGTACGATCTGCTTCTTTGTAGAATCCTTCTTTATCTGCTGTGTATACTGTTGCATCTGTTGGATCGATTACTTCGTAGCCTTTAGTTACTAATGCGGCTTTAACAGCATCTGCTTTAGTTGTACTAATTGTTCCACCTGTATCCCCAGTTTCGATGACTGATTCGTTAACTGCTTTACCTGTTTCATCTACAAAGTGAACTACTGCTACTTGTGATCCGTCTTTAACATACGTAATTGTAGTGTTTTGAGTTGGATCTGTTGGTAATTCTGGTACTTTGTAACCATCTTTTGGATTCCCTGGTGTTACTGGTTCTAACGGTTGTCCTGTAGTTGGATTTAACGGTGTTAATCCAGGTACATATGGAATCTTAGTTGTAGTTGTTGGATCACCTGGTTTAGATGGATCATCTGAGTTTGGATATTGTGGATGTTCAATTGTTGGTGGATTAAATCCTTCTGGTACTACTGGTACGTATTTACCTAAAGCTTTGTACACTACTTTATCCGTAATATCTTTATCAGTTGCTTTAACGTCCGTTACATCTTTCTTAGAAGCATCTACATCTCCTGTTGCGATATATCCGTCTACTTTAGGAAGATCAGTTTTACCTTCTAATGTAGTGTCGTTATTATCAGCTACCCAATCTCCGTAAGTAAATTCTTTCGTAATTGGATCGATTGTTACTGGACGTTTGAATGTTACAGTGTTTGTAACAGTAACGTTTTCTTTTACATCTGCTCCTACTTTAGCTGCATCTGCATCTTTCAAGTCAGTTGCTTTATCAGAGTATTTGTAGGTGATTGTACGTGTTACTTCCTCTTTACGAGCATCTCTTAACTTATCAATCAAGTCTTTAGTCCATTTTGGTCCATCCGGATTGCTTGGATCAATTGGTTTACCTGGTTGAATTGGGTTGTTAGGATCTACTGGTGTGTTTGGATCATCATTTGGAACTTCATCAGTTGGTGTAATCGTTACTGGTTTAGCTTTCTTGTACACTACAACTTCTTCGAAGTCTTTGTCTGTAGCTGTTACACCTGTCTTAGCCGGTACATCTGGTGTTGTTGGAGTTACTCCTGCAACTGCTGCTGTATAGTTTTCGATAGTTGGCGAAGTTACTGCATCGAACGTTTGATCTGCTGACCAATCTCCGTAAGTAATTTCTCCTGTAACTACATTAATCTTACCTGGACGAGTGAATTTAAGTGTCTTCACTTTCTTATCAGCTACATCTGTAAGTTTTTCAGCTGGTACTTCTGTTCCATCTTCGTAAACATACTTAATAGTACGTGTTACTTCTTCTTGAACTTTTACAGCTTTGATTAAGTCTTCCGTCCATTTTGGTCCAGTAGGATTATTTGGATCGATTGGTGTTACACCTGGAGTAGGTTTTGGATTCTCATTACTTACAGGTTTAGTTGGATCAAATGATGGAATCTCAACTACAGTAGCTTTCACTTTAACAACAAATTCTTGATCATTCTTAGGATCGTTATCAAATGTTGTATTGCTTACACCAGTTCCTGGATTTTCGAATCCATCAGATACTAATGTGTAACCTTTATCTTGTAATTTCTTAATAGCTGCTTTTACTGCTGCTGTGTTAAGAGTTGCAAAGTTATCACCTGTCTTACCGATTTCTACTAAGTCTTCAGCTACACCTGGTGTGATGACAGTATCTGGATTGTTAGCATCTACTTCCACAAACTTAACTGTTGCACGTTGCTCACCTTTTTCATAGAAGACATCTACTGAGTAGTCGTCTGCTAATGGATCGATCGCATCCGTTTTATCGATTGCTACTTTATCTGCTAAGTAACCAGCGATAGTTGGTGAAGTTACATGGTTAAAGGCATTATCAGATTGTTTTTCAGCATCAGATAATTGTTCGTTTGCTGGTAAGTTAGTTGCTGTACTTCCTAGAGCTTTCCACTCTCCAAAGCTTACAGCTGCAACTTTGTTCTTATCAGGAGTTTCTTTCTTAGCTTCCTCTTTAACTTTGGCAATGATTGCATCATAGTAAGCTTGACGTGCTGCATCTTTAGCTACTTTAGTAGTGTTTTCGCGGTCTTGAACAGCTTTGTTCTTAACTGCTTCTGCTACTTTTGCATCGTTTAATGTTTCTTCTTCGTCTTTAGCCTCTGTGAAAGCTGTTTTCGCTGCTGTTGCATTTGCTGCTGCTGTTTTCGCTACTGCTAATGCATCTGTGAACTTAGTAAGAGCTGCTTCTTTATCAGCATCTGAAGCGTTGTTATCTTTCACTTTAGCTTCATATTCTGCTTTAGCTGCTGCTACTTTCGCATTTTCTGCTTCTAGAGCTTGTTGCGTAGTGATCACTGCTTTAGCTAAAGCTGAGCTATCTGCTGCTAAGTAGTTTGTTCTAGCTGTATCACGAGCAGTCAAGGCATTGTTGTATGCTTCTTGTGCTGCTTGTAGGGCTGCTTCTGCCGCTGCTTTCGCATCTTTTTGAGCTTGTGTAGATTCACTTGTAATTACTAGTGAATTATTTGCTTTCTTAGCGTCTGCTAATGTTTTTTCAGTTGCTGTAACATTCTTATCAGCATTTCTCAATGCTTCTGAAGTTGTTGGATCTTCTTTAGCTTTTTCTGCAGCTGCGTTGTACTTAGCGACTACTTCATCATACTTATCTTGTGCTGCTTTTTTCTCTTCAGGTGTAGCTTTTGTATTTTCTGCATTGAATGTCGCTGTATCTTCTGGGAAGGCTGCAGCTGCTAACGCCATATCGATTGTGATGTTACGTTTGAAGTTCAATGTTTCTGTTACAGATTCTGCTGCTTTAGCTCCGCCATCTTTGTATTTATAGTTGATTGTACGCGTTACATCAGCTGTTTCTGTCTTAGCTCCTGTGTCACGTTTGTGTCCTAAGAATACATAGAATGTTTGGTTCTGTGATTTTTCACCTGCATTTTCTGAATCAGCTACTGATTCTTCATCGAATTTACGTCCGCCAACGATACGATTTCCATCATCATCATTTGTGAATCCGTCACGTTTTAGTTCGTAACCCATCGCTTCATATTTCGCGATAGTTGCTGCTGTTGAGTACTTGATACGAGTAGCTGAATCACCTGTAAGTGTTTCGTCTTTTGTAATTGTATCTGTAGTTGATTTATTAGCCTCTTTATCAGAACCTGTGTGAGTTTCTAATACACCTTGGTCCGCATTATTTGCTGCATCCATATCGATATATACGACACGCGCTACTTGTTTGTCAGCTTTATAGTATACATAAACATCGAAATCATCTTTGTTATCTGCACGTACTGCTGATACCATTGGTTCATATGAACCTACGTCTTGCGAATTTACCTTACCATCTTTAATAGTTGGTGTGTAGACCCCTACTGGAGTTTGATTTGATGAACGTACATGTGATTGTACTCCGTCTTTCTCACTCTTGGTATATTCGTTTTCTGGTAATTGAACTTCTGCAGTATAACCTTTTAATATTGGAGAAATGATATTTGTGAAGTGATCATTTTCTGGGTTAATAGATTTCCATGCACCTACGATTACTGTTCCAGCTGGTAATTTAGTTCCAGCTTTAACAACGTCACCAGGTTTCAACACTGTAACCTGAGTTGGCTCTTTTACTACTTCTCCAGTAGATTTACGCACATAACGATCAACTGCAATAGGTCTTTCTAATGTCATCTCAGTTGCAACTGTGATGTCTTTTTCAGTTTGACCATCTTCACTCATAACAACGTAGTCACGGTTATATGTTAATGTTTGTTCGTTTGTAACTGGTTTACCATCGATTGTTAAGATTGGTGCTTTATCTTTAGCAGCTGTAGATGTATCGCCTTCGTAAACATAGTGAATCTTACGAGTAATCGTTGCTGTTAAGTGCGGAGTTACTGTTGGTGTATATTTTGCTGAACCGTAGTCAACACCGTAACGTCTTCTCACACTATCATTTTTATCTGGATTATCGTAGTCAATGTCAGGTTGTCTTAATGTCACACCAGTACCTACACCTACAAAGTTTGGATGTGGAGTGAAGACAACTGTTGCATCTTCGTAAACTGTTTCACCTTTTTCATTTGTAGTTGTCTTAGGAACTAATGTGTATGTCCCTTCATTTTCAATGACGATTTCAGTATCTGTAACCTTAGAATATCTGCGTTCTACAGTTGTTACTTCTCCTGTTTGCGGATTTACATGTGTCGCTTTCGGAAGAGTTAACGTTACTAAGTCTATTGTTGTCCCTGCCGTTTTAGTTCCTTTAGGTATAACATCATTATTATTAACATATTCTTTTCCGTTTAATGTTACAGAATCTCCTTTAGCTTCAATTAACTGATCAACACTTGTTTCATCTACTAACCTAGCTCTATATCCACCATTTGCTTTTGGAATTATATCACCTTTTTGGAATGTAACTTTCCATATAGTATGTTGATTTCCATCTACGATTTGTAGTGGTGTAACAAGTTGATCTCCTTTTTTAACCTTTTCGCCAGCTTGTAAAGTTACCTCTACACCATTTCGTAATACCGTTACTTGTGATGCTACTGTCGGTTCTGCTCCTTCTAGCACTGATCCTGCAGGAACTTCATTACTCTTAAATGTACCTCTAACAATACGAACATTGCTCGCTGTAACGTTACCTGAACCTGTAACTGTAAAATCACTTGAAACTGCGATCTCAGTATTAGCTGGAACTTTGTCTACAGGTTTAAATGTTTCTGTTCCCCCGTCTTCATAAGTAAGAACCGTTTCTTCCGTTACTTTTGTATCTTCTTTATAAGTTTTACCAGGAATCTCTTTAACATGCGAGAACTTAATCTCTGCTTTCTTATTAATTAACACATGATCTTTACTAACTTTTGCTTCATCGATGTGTTCATTGTTAATAGACTCAACTGTACCATGATCTGGAATTTTCGGACTAGCTGATTGTTTTTTACCTTGTTCGTCAATCGTAGTCTCATCTTTACCAACTGGTTTGATATCGATTACTTTTGGAATATAGACTGTATCCATAGATAAGCGATTGTTAATTTTCTTGTTGACGTTTTCTGAGATTTTATCTTTATCAGCAAGTAGATTATCTTGTTCTGATTGTTTAATCGTAGTTGCTGTTGCTTCCCAACCAGTAGAGTTACGGTTTTCATCCCATGCACGAATTGCTACACCATTAGCTGTACCTACATATCCTAATTCAGGTGTGAATGTTACTTTCGTGTATTTTAAGTTACCTGGTCCATCTGTATTTCTACCGTTTTGACCTTCTGGATTTAGAGTATATACCCCTACTTTATTACCAACTTTATCATATTCTGTGTACTCAGATGTTAGATATTCCACTTTTCCATTATTAGGGTTAGTAACCTTAATAGCTGTAGCAAGTGTATTGCCTCTTGCGTCTTTTAAGATAACTTCCTTACCACCATAAACTGTAGTCCCTTTTAATGTAACGTTAACTTCGTTACCAGTTTCTTCTGTTGAAGCAACTGTAGATTCTGTAACAACAAATTTAGGTGCAATTGTATCTTCCATTTGCGCCCAGCGTTTATAGTTGGATTCTTTGGATTTACCGTTAGCTATAAACATTGCGGTTGTTGGTAAATTAACTTCTTGTTTTTGGCCTTGGTATCCCTCTGAACGATGTCTAGTACCACGCGGGAAGTGAACGACGTGAGTTAAGAAGTCTTCTACTTCCCCCGATGAAGCTATTCCTGTAGGTACTAAAATTTCTTTTTCTTTCAGTGCTATACGAACACGAACCCCGATACTATCTACAGATGTATCTAATAATTGAGGTGTATTTTTAAATGAAATATTAACTGTTCCATCTTGTGTTACATGGATTACTTCTGATGATTCAAATTGGTCAAATTTACCATTATTGTTAAAGTCTACCCATGCACGAACATATGCATCATCATTATTCACACCACGATTTACTTTGATTCCCTCTAGAACATACTCATTATCAGTAGCTTGACGAAGTGTGTATTCTTTAATACCTGTTGTTGAGTCGATTAGTTGGTGTTCTCCTTCATCAGGTAGCGCTCCAATACCTACACTCTTAGAAGCAGAATTAAATATCCCGCGAACTGGAACATCTACTAACTCTGTTGAATTTTCTGCTTTCTTAGGTCTATTAATAGATACTACTTCACCTTGTTTTATCGCTATTGTTTCAGTCGAAGATTTACGGATTACCGATACACCATCAACCACATCATACGTACCTGTATCTCCTAGCGCATTTGAGATTTTATCTCCTGTTTTAAGCCCTATTTCTTCATACTTTTCAGTATGAACAAGATCATCTAGTACCCATGCCCCACTTGGTTCCGAAGTAGTATTACGGAAGTCTGGGTCAGCCGGTTGATCCCCTAAGTATGGTTGAGTCGCTGTTACTTGCTTACCATCTTTTTCTTTATTAAACGTACCAATAATATGTTCAGCATCTCCATACGATTCTGGAGCATCCCCTCCATCATACACGACGAATCCGATTGTTGCTGTTTGGTTTCCTGCAGCATTGACGTAAACTGATAATCTACTTACATTTTGAGTTAGCCCGATAGGTAATGTCCCACCATCTTGAGGAGAGATAAATGGTCCAAATAATGTTGATCCAAATCCAGGCTCTTCATTGTTCGCTGCAGTATTCTTCCATTCATTAGTATCATATCCGAGTGAGAATCTTTCATTATTCGCTCGTTTAATACCAACACCAAAACCTCCTAATTTACTACCATCAGGCATAACCAACTTATTATGAAATAATGGATCTGTATTTGGCACTATACCACCTGTAGCATTTGCTGGTTGTACAGTCATAAATTCTTTCCATGGAGTACCATTTGTTTCAAACTGAGTGAACTCATGAGCATTTAAATCTTCTGAGTCAGCGGCAACCGCGTTAACTGCAACAGGACGTCCATTAAATGTAGCCGCTAAATCAAATGTTACCCCTACGTTACCTCCATCGTCTGCTGATGCAAAAGCTGTTAACATCTTTCTTTCAACACCTGATTCATCTGTATAAGTTGTATGTATACCAGATTTTCCTAAAGTACTATAGCGTTCGTCTTGAGGTTTTAGAATAACATAGGCTGGATCATAACTACCATCTGGATTAAGGTTACGACTGTAGTTTTTATCTTGAGGAATAACGTTATTTTTTACTTGTTTTGGTGCTAATTTTGCTACAGTTGCAGTTAATTCATAACCTTCGACTTTTGTTTTAACGTTAAATTTCATACCTTCTTGAAGTACTTCATATAAGGCATTGTTTTCACGGTTTACCTTGTTGTACGTTCTGTTAAACGCGTACTTAGCAAAGCCTTTATCAATTACGTCTTGATCGATTGTACGTTTACCAATTAAAGTTTTATCAGAAGAATCTAATACCTCACGATACATAGTGAAGTTCCCCGTAATAGTGCCTCCATTTGGCGATGGTACTGTTCTTGACTCTGGTGCATTAAGATATTTAACTGCACTTACTTTTGTTCCATCTGGATAAGTAATAGATGCATTGGCAAAATCAAACCAGTTAATAGCATTTTTTAGTTGTTCAATATTTTTTGTACCTGCAGTACCTACTACTACATCTGTATTACCAAAAGTGATTGTATTTGTTCCATTTTGCGTTAGTCTACCAGCACCTAGAGTAACTGTTACTCCTCCTGCAGTACCACCTGTTCCTTCTTTCGATACAGTAACAGTATCTTCATCAGTCAACCCTAGGTTAGAACTACGAACTTCTTTTTCTATTGCACGAACTTCTTCTTCTGTCAACTGTGATAAATTCTTAACAGCTGTTTTAGTTGTCGGTGCCACTACGTTTACTACTGAACTTGTTTCACCTGCCAACACAGCCTCAACTTTACCGATATGACCTGCACGTTTCATCTCAGTATAAACTGCTTCGATAGCAGTTGAGATACGTTGGAGTTGAAGATTCAATTGTTCAGCGGTAACATCTTTCTCGTTGAGAACTTTCTTAGATGCCGCAATTTCCACTTTGGCCGCTGCTACTGCAGCTGCAATTGCTTCTTTTGAAGATTTATCTTCAACTTTTTTCTCAGCGTAGTTTGCCGCAGTTGTATTCAGAACTTCAGCTTCTGATGTTAACTGTTCAAGGATTGTCTTTGTAGCAGCAATTGGGTTCTCTGCTTTCTTTTCATCCTTCTTATCAGCTTTATCATCAAGCGCTTTCTCAGATGTTTTATCTGTAGAATCAGCTGCTTGAGTTGCTTTTTCTTTGTCAGCAACCTCTAATTTTTCAGTTGTAGCAGTTTCAGATGTTTTATCGTCTTTCTTAGACGCTTCCGCTGCTAACTTTACGATTTCTTCCTCGCTCAACTCTTTTTTATCTAGAACAGGAGCTCCTGTTGTAGCTTCAGTAGCTGGCAAGATCACATTCGTTGGAGAAGTTACCCCCTCACCATCTTTTGGAGTAGAGGTTACGGCTTCTGTTTTATTGTCAGCAGTAGTTTCTTCCGCCTTAGCAGTAGATTGAGCAGCACCCAAAATCAAGGCTGTACCCAAAAGTACACTCGCAGCACCAAAATGATACTTACGGATAGAGAAGCGTTGACTCAAACCATACCAATCAAAAGATTTATTTTTTTGTCTTTTTGATTTATACATTTTAATCACTTTCTTGTTTTAGATTTGTAATCATGTGTGCAATTACATGCTCCAATTATACCACCCCCCCCCGATTTAGTCAACAAATTCGATAGTTTCATGCTTTTATTTTTTAGCTTTTTCAACTTATATTTAAGTATTTTTTACTTTTATATTAATTGCAATACTGAATATCTTTTTATGTTATTTTATTTTGGTTTTTATATTTATTTTTCACACTTTTTTTGATATAATAATCTTAAGTTTAATTTTATCGGAGGTTATATGCGTTTTAATCAATTTAGCTATTTAGCGCTACCTAGAGATACAATTATCTTTGAATTAAAAAAGTATGGATTTGATTTACCAATCAACATCACAAATAAAAAAATGCTTGAAGCGTTTCTTATTCGTTTCTTTTTTAATTATAAAGATAGTGCCTATCCTCTATCCAGTTTGGCAGTTGATAAAGAAACTGACTTACTGACTTTTTTTCAGTCAAACAAAGAGTTGACTTCAGATATTTTCTACACTGTAGCCTTTCAACTTCTAGGCTTTTCTTATTTGGTTGACTTCGAAGACAGTGATGTTTTTCGTAAAGAAACCTGTTTTCCCATTGTGTATGGTGACTTGATTGAAAATCTCTATCAGTTACTCAATACTCGCACCAAAAAGGGAAATACTCTTATCGACCAACTTGTCAGTGATGGTCTTATCCCGGAGGATAATGACTACCACTACTTTAACGGCAAGAGTTTAGCAACTTTTTCCAGCCATGATGCCATTCGAGAAGTGGTCTATGTTGAGTCTCGTGTCGATACTGACCAAAAAGGGCTTCCAGACCTAGTCAAGGTCAGCATTATTCGTCCTCATTTTGATGGAAAAATTCCTGCTATCATGACTGCCAGCCCCTACCATCAGGGAACCAATGACAAGGCAAGCGATAAGGCTCTCTACAAGATGGAGGGCCAGCTTGAGGTCAAACCTGCTCACAAGATTGAGCTAGAGAAACCTCAACTAAATCTAGTCCAAGCTCAAGGCCAAGCTGAGCTTGTGTCAGAAGCTGAGGAAAGGCTAACGCACATCAACGCTAGCTATACACTCAATGACTACTTCCTTCCACGAGGTTTTGCTAATCTCTATGTTTCAGGTGTTGGTACCAAAGATTCTACTGGTTTCATGACTAATGGCGACTACCAGCAAATCGAGGCTTATAAAAATGTCATCGATTGGCTTAATGGCCGTTGCCGCGCCTTTACCGACCACACGCGCCAGCGTCAAGTCAAGGCTGACTGGTCAAACGGAAAAGTAGCTACAACAGGACTTTCTTATCTAGGTACCATGTCCAATGGTCTTGCGACTACAGGCGTCGATGGTTTAGAAGTTATCATTGCCGAGGCTGGTATTTCCTCATGGTACAACTACTACCGTGAAAACGGTCTGGTAACTAGCCCAGGAGGTTATCCAGGTGAGGACTTTGACTCCCTTGCTGAGTTAACCTATTCTCGTAATCTCATGGCTGGCGACTATATCCGTGGCAATGTGGCTCACCAAGCTGACTTAGAAAAAGTAAAAGAGCAACTGGATCGCAAGACTGGTGACTACAATCAGTTTTGGCATGACCGCAACTATCTGCTCAATGCTGACAAGGTAAAAGCTGAAGTTGTCTTTACTCATGGTTCTCAGGATTGGAATGTCAAACCACTTCATGTTTACCAGATGTTCCATGCCCTTCCTAGTAATATCAACAAGCACCTCTTTTTCCATAATGGCGCCCATGTGTATATGAACAACTGGCAGTCTATTGACTTCCGTGAGTCCATGAATGCCTTATTGACTAGGAAATTACTGGGACAGGAAACGGATTACCAACTTCCTACTGTCATTTGGCAGGACAATACAGCCCCTCAGACTTGGTTATCACTTGATAACTTCGGTGGGCAAGATAACTTTGAAACCTTTTCACTTGGTCAAGAAGAGCAAGTCATTCAAAACCAGTACTCAGATAAGGATTTTGAGCGCTATGGTAAAACCTACCAGACCTTCAATACGGAACTTTATCAAGGAAAAGTCAATCAAATTACAATTGACCTTCCTGTGATCAAAGACATTCACTTGAACGGTCGAGCTCAACTCAATCTTCGCATCAAATCCAGCACAAACAAGGGTTTATTATCAGCCCAACTGCTAGAATTTGGACAGAAAAAATACCTACAACCTTATCCAGCTGTTTTAAGTGCTAGAACCATTGACAACGGTCGCTACCACATGTTGGAAAATCTCTGTGAATTGCCATTTAGACCAGAGGCACAACGAGTCGTGACCAAAGGCTACATTAATTTACAGAATAGAAATGATTTACTGTTAGTAGAAAATATTACTGCAGATGAATGGATGGATGTACAATTTGAACTGCAACCAACTATTTACAAGCTAAAAGAAGGGGATACTCTTCGTTTAGTCCTTTATACTACTGACTTTGAAATCACCGTACGTGACAATACCGCTTACCAGCTGACTGTTGATTGTGAACAGTCTACACTTATCTTACCTTGTCAAAAGGTATAATGTAACAGACATTCAAGATGGAAAGATTTCCACTTGAATAGTCTAACTAATACTCTTCGAAAATCTCTTCAAACCACGTCAGCGTCGCCTTACCGTACTCAAGTACAGCTTACGGCTAGCTTCCTAGTTTGCTTTTTGATTTTTATTGAGTATAAACTACAACTTGGTATCAAATTCAGTCCAAAGAACAGATTATACTACCCCCGCTGCTGAACCTTGGACAGATGATACTCCCCCCTAACCAACATGTGTAACCCTCTATCATACACGCTACCACACCGCATGTTGGACAATCTCTGTGAATTACCATTTAGCGTGAATTCACAAAAAGCCGTGACAAAATGCTACCCTAATTAAATGATTCACTGTCAGTAAAGAACAGCAATGTAGATGAACGGATAGATATCCAATTCAACTGCACTCAACTAGTGACAAGTTAAAAGAGGGAGATTTTCTCCGTCTAGTTCTTTATGCTACTGACATTGAAATCATTATACGTGACAATACCGCTTACCACTCGACTGACGATTTCGATCAGTCCACGCTTTCTGTACTTTGTACAAGGAGTAATATTTTATGAACAAATCTGAACACCGACACCAACTCATACGAGCTCTTGTAACGAAAAACAAGATTCATACTCAAGCTGAGCTACAAGCTCTTCTTGCTGATAATGACATCCAAGTTACACAAGCTACACTTTCGAGAGATATTAAAAGTATGAACCTCTCAAAAGTACGTGAAGAAGACAACTCTTACTACGTTCTCAATACTGGTTCTATCTCAAAATGGGAGAAACGTCTCGAAATTTATATGGAAGATGCTCTTGTCTTGATGCGTCCCGTTCAACACCAAGTCCTCCTTAAAACCCTTCCTGGACTTGCGCAATCCTTTGGTTCTATCATTGATGCATTAAGTTTCTCTGACGCTATCGCTACCCTCTGTGGTGATGATGTCTGCCTTGTCATCTGTGAAGATGCAGAAGCTGCTCAAAGATGCTTTGAAGAACTGAAAAAATTCGCTCCACCATTTTTCTTTGGTGAATAAAAAAATCCCGTGTCCTGATGTGGCACGGAATTTTTTATCTATTTTACTGAGATGGTTTTTCTTTTTTAGTTCTTGCCAATCTCAGGGCACGATTTGGATTGAGACGATTAAATAGTTCTTCCAATTTCTTTTCATTCCAAACATCTGCGGCGGAAACAAAATTACCATCCGCATCTCGGAAAGATATCGGTTTATCTC